>Ga0081539_10000072_pt1 | contig 232726 bp, 228 predicted proteins | sample TabmetS4T2R2_FD_71023 | JGI IMG/M metagenome (GOLD analysis project Ga0081539, IMG submission 71023) | Tabebuia heterophylla rhizosphere microbial communities from the University of Puerto Rico - S4T2R2 | ecosystem: Host-associated > Plants > Roots > Rhizosphere ... | reverse complement strand
TGGATACTTGGCGCTCGCGGCTCCCGCACTCTCGGGCGCCGAGCCGTTGTCGGGCTGAGAACGGAGCTATCCACGCTTCCCCGTAGCCAAAAAAAGGAGGTGGGGGGTCTGGGGGGCGGAGTTCACTCCGCCCCCCAGCCTTCTCTCTACCGCGCCCACGCCCCGAAGGGCGCGTCGCCGTCGCGCGCCACCTCATGCACCAGGTCGATCTCCCAGGAGAGGTATTCGCGCATCGCCGCCTCGATGCCGTCATTGCGGTCATAGGGGCGGAGATAGACATCCGCGCAGGCGGCGTCGGGCGGATCGCGGCGATCGGCCGCCATCGGGAATCCTGCCGCCTGCCAGGCCCTGGTGCCGCCGGCGAGGATGCGGACGGGGACCTTGGCGAAGCCCTGGAGCTCCGGCACGGCGAGCCGGGCCTGAACCTCGTCGGGCGCCGCGACGACGACCGGACGGTCGGGGGCGAGCTGCGGCGCCAGCCGGTCCAGCCGGGTGCGGATGCCCCAATGCGCGCCGGGGATATGGCCCTCCCGGAAGTCGACGGAGCGGGCGAGGTCCACCACCTGCGCGCCGCCATCCCCGAGCAGGGCGGCGAGCTCGGCCGGGGCGAGGCGGGGCGCCTTGACGGCGTCCGCTTCCGGGCAGTCCGGGCGGCCCGGCCCTTCCTCGAGCCGGCCGGCCAGGCCATCGGTCAGCGCGAACACCTCCCAGCCGCCAAGCTGGCGCAGCCAGCCCCCGGTCATGCGGGCGCGGGTGAGGGTGTCGTCCACCAGCACGATGCGGGCGTGGCGCACCGCGACCCAGCGGTCGGTCGCCTGGACCAGCTGGCCGCCCGAGGCGGAGAGGCTGCCGGCGAGGTGCCCCGCCGCGTACTCGGCGGGGTCGCGCACATCGAGGAGGTAGGTGGTGCGGCCGGGCTCGGCCTGGAGCTTCGCCAGCGCCTCGCGGGTGATGGTCGTCACCCCGTGCCGCTGCGCGAAGCGCTCGGCGCGGGCGAAGGCGGTGGCGGCATCGGGCGGCGTGCCCTCGCGGTAGCGCGCCGCCTTGCCGCGGTCGCAGGCGAAGCCCGCCAGCTCCCAGCCCATGGTGCCGTTGCGCAGCGCCACCACCTTGTTCGGCAGGCCGGCGCTGCGCAGGCTCTCGGCGCCGAGGATGGAGCGGGTGCGGCCGGCACAATTCACGACGACCGTGGTCTCGGGCCGGGTGACGAATTCGCCGATGCGGTAGACCAGCTCGCCGCCGGGCACGTCGATGCCGCCGGGGATGGACATGCGGTGGAACTCGTCCATCGGGCGGCTGTCGAGCACCACCATGTCCTCGCCGCGGTCCATCATGGCCTTGAGCTCGGCGGGATCGACCGAGGGCGTGCCGTAGTGGTGCTCCACCCACTCGCCGAAGGCCTTGGAGGGGACGTTCACGCCGGAGAAGGCGACGTAGCCCGCCGCGACCCAGGCGGGCGTGCCGCCGCGCAGCACCGCGACGTCGCCGCAGCCGATGGATTGCAGATAGGCGGCAAGACGCGCCGCGTATCCCTCCCCGCCATCCACGCAGACCACGCGCGCATCGCGCCGCGGCAGCAGGGCGCGGGCGCGCAGCTCCATGCGCGACAGCGGGCAGGGCACCGCCCAGAACAGATGGGCCCGGCCGAACTCGCCCTCCTCTCGCGCGTCCAGGATGGCGAGTTCCTCGCCGTCTGCGATCCAGCCCTTGAGGGTGGCGGCGTCGATCTCCTGCATGGCCCTGCTCACGCCCGCGCCGTCGGGGCCATGAAGTTGCGGTTGTAGGGCTTCACCGTCCCGCTCTCCGGATCATAGGCCTTGCGGGCGTCGAGCTTCTCGAGGGCGAGGCCGTACATGTGCAGGTGGCGGGTCGGCACGCCGCCGGTGGTGTGGATGGAGTGGATGTCCTCCGGCATCAGGCAGATGCCGCGGCCGGGCTCCACCATGATCTCCTCGCGGATGCGGAGGTCGCAGCGCGCCGGGTCGCTGCCGTCGTCGAGCCGCTCATAGACCTTGTTGAGCTCCTGGCCCTCCACCGCGACCACCACCGCCCAGGTGGTGTGGTCGTGCGGCTTGGTCTCGTTCCCCGGGTTCAGTGCATTGAGGTAGAGGGCGAAGCGGTTGTCGCCATCCTCCTGCAGCAGGTAGCGGCGGGCGCCTTTCTCGCCGGCGGGGGGCGGCGGGAATTCGGCGGTGGGGAACAGCTGTTCCTGGGCGGCGAGGGTGAGGAGCTCCTCGCGGATGGCGGCGAGCGCCGGGCGGGTGACGCCCTGGCTGCGCTGGATCTCGCGGATGCGGTGGATGGCGGCCGCGACGGCGGCGGCGCGGGCGGCGTTCACGTCACTCGTGTTCATGGCGTCGTCCTGTCCGGAGCGTTGGGCCTGAGGCTAGAGCGGTTTCGTTGGAACGGGAATCCGGAGAAGCACCGCCCCCCCCCCGCGGCTCCTCCCGCATTCTCAGGCGCCACGGCGTTGTCGGGCTGAGAACGGCGCTCGCCACCCTTCCCATAAGTCAAAAAAAGGAGGTGGGGGGTCTGGGGGGCGGAGTTCATCTCCGCCCCCCAGTCTTCTTCGCTCGTACCGCAGCTTGTCCCGGGCCGGAGGCGGGCGCATCTGGCGGGGATGGACCAGTCCCGGGTGTTCGACCGCCGCCTGCTCCGCCTGCGCCGCGACCGCGCCGCGGCGACGGTGGGCCGGGTCGCGCCCATCCTGGAGGCGGCGGCCGAGCGGCTGTTGGACCGGCTGGACGACACCACCCGGCGGTTCCGCCGGGCGCTGGAGATCGGCGGGCGCGGCGTGGTGGCGCCGCTGCTCGCCGCGCGGGGGATGGAGGTCGTCTCCATGGACCTCTCGCCGCGCATGGCCGCCCGCGCCGGCGGGGTCCCGGTGGCCGGGGACGAGGAGTGGCTGCCCTTCGCGCCCGGCGCCTTCGACCTGGTGGTGGCGTCCCTCTCCCTGCATTGGGTGAACGACCTGCCCGGCGCGCTGCTACAGCTCCGCCGCGCCCTGGCCCCAGACGGGCTGTTCCTGGCCTCGCTGCCGGGCCTCGGCACCTTGCAGGAGCTGCGCGAGGCGCTCGCCGCGGCCGAGGCCGAGCTGCGCGGCGGCATCTCCCCGCGCGTCTCGCCCTTCCCCGAGCTGCGCGACGGGGCGGGGCTGCTGCAACGGGCCGGCTTCGCCCTGCCGGTCGCCGATGTCGAGGACCTGCCGGTGGCGTACCGCTCGGCGCTGGCCCTCTATGCCGATCTGCGGGCGGCGGGCGAGACCAATGCGGTGCTGGCGCGCGACCGGCGGACCCCGCCGCGCGCCCTGCTGCCGCTCGCCGCGGCGCGGCTGCCCGCCGGGCCCGCGGGCATCCCGGCCAGCTTCCGCATGATCGTGCTCACCGGCTGGGCGCCGGCGGAGAGCCAGCCGCGTCCCGCCCCCCGCGGCAGCGCCACGGCGCGGCTCGCCGAGGCGCTCGGCACGGTGGAGCGCAGCGCCGGAGAGAAGGCCGGCTCCTGACCCGCACCGGGCGCAGCCCGGCGCCGCCCCCGCCGCGCTTGCAACCCTCGCGCGCCATGCGCATCTTCGCCCTTCAGACCCTGCCTGCGAGCCCGATCCGACCCATGGAGCAGCACAGCCGCGAAGCTCGCGGCATCGCCCAGCACGGCCCCGAGGAGTTCGCGGCCATGCGCAAGGCCGGCCGGATGGCGGCCGAGGCGCTCGACATGATCACCCCCTTCGTCAAGCCGGGCGTGACCACGGAGGAGCTCGACCGCCTCTGCCACGACTGGATCGTGGCGCGCGGCGCGGTGCCGGCCTGCCTCGGCTATCGCGGCTATCCCAAGACGATCTGCACCTCGATCAACCATGTCGTCTGCCACGGCATCCCGGGCGGGCGCGTGCTGGCGGAAGGCGACATCGTCAATATCGACGTCACCGTGATCCTCGAGGGCTGGCACGGCGATTCCAGCCGCATGTACGTGGCGGGCCAGGCCGGCACCAAGGCGCGGCTGCTGCTCGACGTGACCTATGAGGCGATGATGCGCGGCATCGCCGCGATCCGCCCCGGCGCGACCCTCGGCGATATCGGCCACGCCATCCAGACCTATGTCGAGAAGCACCGCTTCAGCGTGGTGCGCGATTTCTGCGGCCACGGCATCGGGCGGCGCTTCCACGAGCCGCCCAACGTGCTGCATTTCGGCCGCCCCGGCGAAGGCCCGGTGCTGAAGCCCGGCATGTTCTTCACCGTCGAGCCGATGGTGAATGCCGGCAGGCCGGAAGTGAAGATCCTCGACGATGGCTGGACCGCGGTGACGCGCGACCGCTCGCTCTCGGCGCAGTACGAGCACATGGTCGGCGTCACCGAGTCCGGCGTGGAGATCTTCACCCTCTCCCCCGCCGGGCAGCACAAGTTCCCGTACGGCGCCTGAGCGGCGCTGCCTGAGGGGCGCTACAGCAGGAAGGCGTCCCGATCGGGCAGCACGGACTGGGTGAGGCGGATCGTGAGGTCGGTCGCGCCGTCGCCGTCGCTGTCGAGCAGCACCCGCCCGGTGCCGCCCGGCCCGGCCAGGACGCGGAGCTCCGGCCCGGTTCCGGTGAAGGCAGCGTCGCCGCGGAAGACGAATACCTCCGGCGAGAGGTTGCGCAAGTCGAAGCGGTCGCCCTCGGCGGCGTCGAAGCCGCTCACCAGCACCTCCGGCGCGGCATCGGCGAGAATGGCCTTGGCGAAGCGGATGCGGTCGGCGCCGGCGCCGCCCTGCAGTACGTCGTCCGCGCCGCCGATCAGGGTGTCGGCGCCGGCGCCGCCGTCCAGCGTATCGGCACCGGGCCCGCCGCGCAGGAAGTCGGCGCCGCCATTGCCGAACAGCGCGTCGTCGCCGCCGCCGCCATACAGCGTGTCCGCCCCCTTCATGCCCATCAGCAGGTCGTCACCGGCGCCGCCGCGCACCAGGTCGCGGCCGGTCATGGCGAAGACGCGGTCATCGCCGCCGCCGGCCCGGACGAGGTCGCCGGCATCGGGTTCGGCGTCGTCGCTGGCATCGATCCGCCAGATGCCGCCGGCGAAGTCGATCGCGTAGAGCCGCCCCTCGGCATCCTCGGCGAAGCCGCTCAGCCGATAGGGGCCGAGCGTGTCGGCGCCGGGCAGCGGGGCGGCGGTCCAATTGCCGTCGCCATCGCCGTCCTCGAGGGTCCAGATCTCGCCGGAGACGAAGTCGCCGAACACATAATGCCCCTGCAGGGCCTCTTCGGGGCCGCGATACATGTAGCCGCCGATCACGCAGCCGCCATTCTCGCCATGCGGATAGTCGTGGATCGGGAAGGTCAGCCCCTTCGTCGAGCCGGGCGGGCTGCCATAGGGGAAAGGCGCATTCCCTTCGTAACGCGTCCAGCCGTAATTCGCGCCGGGCGCGCCGAGGTCGATCTCCTCGTAATGCTCTTCGCCGACATCGGCGATGAACATCAGGCCGGTGCCGCGGTCGAAGGACTCCCGGTAGGGGTTGCGCAGGCCAAGCGCCCAGATCTCGTCGCGGATGCCGGCGGCATCGTCGCCCACGAAGGGGTTGTCGGCCGGGACCGCGTAATCCTGCCCCGCCGGCGCATCGACATCGATGCGCAGGATCTTGCCCAGCAGGCTGTCGCCGAGCTGGGCCGGGTTGTCGGAGGAGCGGCCCGGGATGCCGCCATCCCCGGTCGCGATGTAGAGCATGCCGTCCTCGCCGAAGGCGATCCACCCGGCCTTGTGGACGTTGCGGTCCTCGGGCTGCGGGATGGTCAGCACGACCCGGCCGCTATCCGGGTCGGCGCGCAGCGGATCCTCCGCCAGCGCGCGGTATTCGCGGATCTCGCTGTCGCCATCCGCATTCGACAGGTAGACGTAGAATTTGCGGTTGCGCGCGTAGTCGGGGTGGAAGGCCAGGCCGAGCAGGCCCTGCTCGCCGCCAGTCGTCACCTCGCCGGTGACATCGAGGAAGGGGGTGGCGGCCACCGCGCCGGAGGCGGTGTCCAGCACGCTGATGAGCCCCGGCTTGCCGAGCACGAACAGCGCGCCGTCATCGACGCCGGGTGCCGCGGTGGCGAAGACCGGCCGGGCGATCGCGTCGGTCAGCAGGGTGAGGGTCGCGCTCGGCGCCGCGCCGGCATAGGGGTCGCGGCCATAGATGAGGTCGGCGGCCGCGGTGCCGGCAATGGTGTCGCCCGCCGCGGTGCCGGCGATGACGTTGGTGGTGGGCATGGTGGCGTCCTCCTCCCGGCCAGGCGGGTTTGCATTGCTGCTTGTGGGCGTGAGCTGGACTATAGAGGCGCATCGGTCGCCCAACCGAGATCCCGCGCGCTGTCGCCAATTCTTTGCCTCCGCCCTCGCCCCGCCCGGCGGCGGCCGCAGCCGGGCCGGCACGAGGCGGTCATGTCGCGGCCGGCGAGCGAGGCGGCGTTGCCGGCGCGGGACGGCACGCGTGGCGTCCACGCCGCCTCGCCCATGCCCTGGGCGCGGGAGGATTTGCAGGCGGCTACAGCATGAAGGCGCTTTCCTCCGGCAGCACCGACTGGGTGAGGCGGATCAGCAGGTCCGTGGCACCGTCGCCGTCGCTGTCCACCTGCACCTGGCCCTTGCTGCCCGGCCCGGCGATCACGCGGACCTCCGGCCCGGTCCCGCTGAAGGCCGCCGTGCCGCGGAAGGCGAAGATGCCGGGCGAGAGGTTGCGGAGGTCGATGCGGTCGCCCTCGGCCGCATCGAACCCGCTGAGCAGCACCTCCGGCGCGTCGCCGACGAGGAGGTGCGGGGCGAAGCGGATGTGATCGGCCCCGGGGCCGCCCTGCAGCACGTCATCGGCGCCGGCGATCAGCGTATCATTGCCGGCGCCGCCATCCAGCGTGTCGGCGCCGAAGCCGCCCCGCAGCACATCGGCGCCGCCATTGCCGAACAGCGCGTCGTCGCCGTCCTGGCCGTAGAGCGTGTCGGCGCCTTCCATGCCCGTCAGCAGGTCGTCGCCGGCGCCGCCATACACCGTGTCCGGGCCCGCCATGGCGAAGACGCGGTCGTCGCCGCCACCGGCCCTGATGAGATCGCCGGCATCGGGGGTGGCGGGATCGCTCGCATCGATCCGCCAGACATCGCCGCCGATATCGAGCACGTAGAGCCGCCCCTCGGCGTCCTCGGCGAAGGAGCTCGGCCGGCCGGAGCCGAGCGTCTCGGCCCCGGACAGCGGGGCGGCGGTCCAGCTGCCGTCGCCATCGCCATCCTGCAGCGTCCAGAGCTCGCCGGAGACGAAGTCGCCGAAGACATAATAGCCCTGCAGCGCCTCTTCCGGGCCGCGATACATGTACCCGCCGATCACCGACGCGCCACCCCCCTCATGGGGGTAGGTATGGATCGGGAAGGTCAGCCCGTCGGTCGGGGTCGGCGCGCTGCCGATCGGGAACGGCACGTTGCCCTCGTAGCGGTTCCAGCCGTAATTCCCGCCGGCCGCACCGAGGTCGATCTCCTCGTAGCTCGCCGCGCCGACATCGCCGATGAACATCTGGCCGGTGCCGCGGTCGAAGGAATCGCGATAGGGGTTGCGCAGGCCGAGCGCCCAGATCTCGTCGCGCATGCCGGCCGGGTCGTCGCCGACGAAGGGATTGTCGGCGGGAATCGCGTAATCCGCGCCGGCCGGCGCGTCGACATCGATGCGCAGGATCTTGCCGAGCAGGCTGTCGCCATGCTGCGCCGGGTTGTCGGGCGAGCCCGGCGGGGTGCCGCCATCGCCGGTGGCGATGTAGAGCATCCCGTCGTCGCCGAAGGCGATCCACCCGGCCTTGTGGTTGGTGTGGTCGTCGGGCTGCGGGATGGTCAGCAGCACGCGCCCGCTGCTGTGGTCCGCGCGCAGCGGATTGCCGGGCAGCACGCTGTATTCGCGGATCTCGCTGTCGCCGCTCGCATTCGACATGTAGATGTAGAACTTGCCGTTGTGCGCGTAGTCGGGATGGAAGGCGAGGCCGAGCAGCCCCTGCTCGCCGTTCGAATTCACCTCCGCCTTGATGTTGAGGAAGCGGGTGCCGGCGACCGCGCCGGTGGTGGTGTCCAGCACGCTGACGAGCCCGCCCTTGCTGACGACGAACAGCTTGCCGTCGTCCACGCCGGGCGCCGTCGTCGCGAACACCGGCTGGGGGACCGCGTCGCTCACCAGGGTCAAGCTCGCGCTCGGCGCCGCACCGGCATGGGGATCGCGGCCATAGATGAGGTCGGAGGCCGCAGTGCCGTCGATGGTGTCGCGGCCGCCGGTTCCGGTGACGGAATTGGTGGTCGGCATCGCGGCGTCCTCCTGTCCCGGCCAGGGCCGGTTGCGTCACTGCCGTGGAACGCAACTATAGCCTGCGAAGTCCGGCGCCGATCCAGGACCTGCACGCGCTGTCGCCAATTCTTCGCGCGCGCCGGCCCCGCGCCGCTCAGCGGAGGCCGAAGCCGAGCCGGCGCAGCACGGCGATCATGCGGTCGCGGCCGGGGCGCCCGGACGCGCCCAGGCGGGCGCGCCAGCGCGCTTCAGGGGAAGCTCATGCGGATCGTCTCGGCGATCGTCGCCGGGCGGTCCTCGCCTTCGCGCTCGATCGTGCCGCGCAGCGGGATGCGGTGCGCGCCCTCCGCCGCGTCCTCCGCCGAGGCCGGCGCCTGGCGCAGCCGCGTGCGGTGACGCGGCGCGCGCGCCACTATTGGGGGACGATACCCGCGGTGCGGATGAGATCGGCCAGGCGGGCCACCTCGGCCCGCACGAAGGCGTCGAACGCCGCGGGCGGCGTACCGCGCGGCGTGATCCCCTGCGCGAGCAGCGCGTCGCGGAGCTCGGGCCGCGCCACGATCCGTGCCACCTCCACCGCGATGCGCTCGACCACCGGGGCAGGCGTCGCGGCGGGCGCGAACACGCCCCACCAGAGCTCGTAGCCGGGGAAGGCCGGATAGCCGGCCTCGGCGACCGTCGGCACCTCCGGCAGGGCTGGCGAGCGCTCCGGCGCGGAGACGGCGAGCGCCCGCAACCTGCCGTCGCGCAGCAGGGGCGCGGCGGGCTGGAAGGCGGAGAAGGCGAAGTCGACACGCGATGCCATCACCTCCGTCAGCGCCTCCGGCATGCCGCGGAAGGGCACGTGGATGGCGGGGATGCCGGTGGCCTGCTTGAACATCTCCCCGGTGAAGTGGATGCCGCCGCCGATGCCGGCGGAGCCGAAGGTGAGGCCACCCGGCCGCGTGCGCGCCAGGGCGACGAGCTCGGCGACGCTGACTGCGCCGAGCGCCGGGCTGACGACCAGCACCGAGGGGCTGCTGGCGATCAGGGCGATGCGGGCGATGTCGCGAAGCGTGTCATAGGGCAAGCGCGCGGCATACAGCGCGGCGCTGACCGCATGGCCGTCGGAGTGGATCATCAGGGTGTGGCCGTCGGGCGCGGCGCCGACCAGGATCTGCCCGGCGACCTGGCCAGCGCCGCCCGGGTGGTTCTCGACCAGCACGGGCTGCCCCCAAGCCTCCGACAGGTGGCGGGCGACCACGCGCGCCAGCAGATCCGCCTGGCTGCCCGCCGACAGCGCGAGCACGATCCGCACGGGGCGCGCTGGGTAGGTCTGCACCGGGTAGCTCTGCGCCCGCGGGCCCGGCGAAGCGGGCAGCGGCAGCAGGCCACCGAGCACGGCCGCGGCGATCCGCCGCCTTGTCCTGGTCTCGCCCTGCGTCATCGGCTGGCTCCCGGCGCACCTGGAGGCAATGGCGAGCCCTTCGTTGCGGCCGCGTTGCGCGACACCATGTGTCTTGTACGCCGATTGGTGTCAAGAGGGATGCGGCGCCGCGCGCTTGCCATCCCTGGCCGCGCCCCAGGCGTGGCGTGACCCGCCCCGATCGCGCCGCCGTCGCCGGCGTGCCGGGCCGCCCTCGGGCAGCGGATCGAGGCGGAAGGCGCGCACCGCTCGGTGGGCGAGCAGCGCATGCACCACCGCGCCATCGGGTTCCGCCATGCCCATTGCGCTGCCTTAGCGCGCGCCGATCAGCGCGGCCGCATCCTCGGACCCGTCCCTGGCCTTCATGGCGCCGCAAGCCCATCGGCATCGCGCATCCTGGCCCGGCGCGCGGCGACGGCCAAAACCGATGGAAGCTTCTCAGCCAGCATTTGCCTCGCCGCCGCCGTTATCCACTCACGATGATGCCCAACAGGCCCTAGTGTCCTGCCCGCGAAGTTCGCTGCACTTCGCAGCGAACGGAGCGGATCAGCAGGCCGCTGAAAACAAACGCTAGTGTCCCGATTCCGGACCTGGACACTAGCCTGACCGTCCTCCGGAGGAGCCCCGAGATGCCAAGGCCGCCGCGCCGCCTGCCCGAGCCCCGCGCCATGATCGTCGCGCCGCAACCGGAAGCGGTGGAGGCCGGCGCCGACATGCTGCGAAGCGGCGGCAACGCGCTGGACGCGGCACTCGCCTGCGCTTTCGCGCAAGGCGTGGTCGACCCGATGATGTGCGGCCTCGGCGGGCTCGGCGTGCTGCACATCCTCGATCCGCGGCGCGGCGAGCCGATCGTCTATGACGGGCTCTCGCCCTGCCCGCGCGCCGCGCGCGAGACGATGTGGGAAGCGCTCTACGAGGGCGAATGCAGCGATGGCTACGGCTACCGGGTGACAGGCGCACTCAACGAGCTGGGCCACCAGGCGGTGACCGTGCCCGCCATCCTGCGCGCCTTCGCCGATGCGCATGCCGCGCATGGGCGCATGCCATGGCGCGCGCTGTTCGCGGCGGCGATCCCGCTCGCCGCGGAAGGCTGGATGGTGCGGCCGCATGTGCACACCATGTTCACCGCGGAGGAGCGCGCCTATGGCCGGCGCAACATGGTCGAGAAGCTCGGCTACACGGCGGAGGGCGCGGCGCTCTATCTGCGGCCGGACGGCACGCCGAAGCGGCCGGGGGACATGGTGCGCAACCCCGCGCTGGCGGCGACGCTCGGCAACATCGCGGAAGGCGGGGCGGAGGCGTTCTACAGCGGCGCGATCGCCCGCGGGATCGCCGAGGACATGGCGCGCAACGGCGGGCTGGTGACGCTCGAGGATCTCGCCGCCGTGACGGTGCCGCGCGTCGCCCCGCTCTCGGTCCCTTATCGCGGCTACACCCTGCTCCTGCCGCCGCCGCCGGCCGGCGGCATCGTGGTGGCGGAGATCCTGCGCATCCTGGAGCGCTTCGACCTTGCCGCGCTCGGCCACAACAGCGCCGACTACGTCGCGGTGCTCGCCGAGGCGATGAAGATCGCCGGGCGCGACAAGGACCGCCATATCGGCGACCCCGCCTTCGTGCCGCCGCCGCTCGAGCTTCTGCTGGGCGACGCCTATGCCGATGCGTGCGCCGCGCGCATCCGCGCCGGCGAGCGCGTCACCCTCGCCCGCGCCGCGCCCGAATCGAGGGACACCACCACGATCTCCTGCGTGGATGCCGATGGCATGGTGGTCTCGATCACCCACACGCTCGGCCTGCCGTCCGGCGTGATCCCCCCGGGCACCGGCTTCATGCTGAACGGCGCGATGAACTGGTACGATCCGCGGCCCGGCCGGGCGAGCTCGATTGGCCCGGGCAAGCGGCGCTTCTCCTCCATGGCGCCGATGATGGTGATGCAGGATGGCCGGCCGGTGGCGACGCTGGGCGCGCCGGGCGGTGCCTGGATCGGGATCGCCATCGCCCAGGCGGTGGTCAACCTACTCGACTGGGGCATGACGATGCAGGAGGCGGTGATGGCGCCGCGCATCAGCGCGACGGCCGAGACCATCGACCTCTCCAACCGCATCCCCCGCGCGGTCGAGGCGGCGCTGGAGGCCAAGGGCTACGCCACGAAGCGCTACCCGATCGGCTTCGCCTTCGCCGCGGTGCATGGCATCACCCTCTATGACGGCAGGCTGGAAGGCGGCGCCGATCCGCAGCGCGACGGCTACGCCGCCGGCGTCGCCTGAGGGGGGAGTTCACGCCGCGCCGCGGCTTCGGCATGCTCCGGCCTCACCGCCCCCCAGCAGGAGACGCAAGATGCGCATCACCTGGTTCGGCCATTCCGCCTTCCGCCTGGAATTCGGCAGCGCCGTCGTGCTGATCGACCCCTACCTGTCGCAGAACCCCGCCTTCAAGGGCGATGCCGAAGCGGCCTCCGCGGGGGCGACGCATGTGCTGCTCACTCACGGCCACGCCGATCACGTCGGCGACACGGTGGCGATCTGCAAGCGCACCGGCGCCAAGCTGGTGACCAATTACGAGCTCTGCGTCTATCTCCAGCGCCAGGGCGTCGAGAAAGCCGACCCGATGAACACCGGCGGCACCACCGACCAGGGCGAGTTCACGGTGAGCCTCACCCAGGCCTTCCATTCCTCGGCGGATATCGATGCGAATGGCGTGTTCCATGCCCTCGGCATGCCGAACGGCGTCGTCGTGGTGCCGAAGATCCATGGCGAGAAGGTCGTCTATCACATGGGCGACACCGACATCTTCTCCGACATGGCGCTGATCGACGAGATCTGGCGGCCGGAGATCGCGATGGTGCCGATGGGCGACCGCTTCACCATGGGCCCGCGCAGCGCGGCGATGGCGATCAAGAAGTTCCTTCCCACGGTGAAGACGGTGCTGCCGTGCCATTACGCGACCTTCCCGCTGCTGCTGCCGGATGCCTCGCAATTCACGCGCGAGATGATGGGCAGCCATGCGGATGTCGTGGTGCCGAAGCAGGGCGAGGCGATCGCGCTGTAGAGCGCGTTCGAAAGGCTGGGGGGCGGAGAGAACTCCGCCCCCCAGACCCCCCCACCTCCTTTTTTTGGCTTCTTGGTTCTGGCTGCTCCCGCACTCTCGGGCGACGCAGCGTTGTCGGGTTCAGAACGGAGCTCGCCACGTTTCCCATGAGTCAAAAAAAAGAGGTGGGGGGTTTGGGGGGGTCGCGGCACTGCCGCGACGTGAAGCTCCGCCCCCCAACCTTCGACATGCCGCCCGCGCATCCAACCGATAGCTGGCCGCGGTCGCGCGGCCATGCTGTCTCTCCCGCGACCGAGAACGGAGAGGCATCATGGACACCCCGCACCGCGTCGTCGTGGTCGGCGCCGGCTTCGGCGGTCTTGCCGCCGCGCGGCTGCTGTCGCGTGCGCCCCTCGCCCTCACCGTGATCGACCAGCGCAACCACCACCTGTTCCAGCCGCTGCTCTACCAGGTGGCGACCGCGGGCCTCTCGCCGGCCGACATCGCGACGCCGATCCGCAGCATCCTGCGCGGCCGCGGCAACACCGAGGTGATCCTCGGCACCGTCACCGGCGTGGACAAGGCGGCGCGCGAGGTGCTGATCGGTGCGCGGCGCGTCGGCTATGACAGCCTCGTCATCGCCACCGGCGCGCGCCACGCCTATTTCGGCCACGACTCCTGGGAGCCTTTCGCGCCCGGCCTCAAGCGCATCGAGGACGCGACCGCGATCCGCCGCCGCATCCTGCTCGCCTTCGAGGAGGCGGAGAACGCGATGAGCGCGGAGGAGCGCCGCCGGCTGCTGAATTTCGTCATCGTCGGCGGCGGGCCGACGGGGGTGGAGATGGCGGGCGCGATCGCCGAGCTCGCCCGCGTCGCCCTGGCGCGGGATTTCCGCCATATCGACCCGCGCGATGCGCGGGTGGTGCTGGTGGAGGCCGGGCCGCGCGTGTTGCCGGCCTTTCCCGAATCGCTTTCCGCGCATGCGCGGAGGGTGCTCGCGGCGCTCGGGGTGGAGGTCCGGCTCGGCCAGGCGGTCACCGCATGCGCTGCGGAAGGTGTCGCGCTCGGCGAGGAGTTCGTCGCGGCCGGGACGGTGATCTGGGCGGCCGGAGTCGCCGCCTCGCCGGCGGCGCGCTGGCTCGAGGCCGAGGCGGATCGCGCCGGCCGCGTCCGCGTGACGCCCGCGCTCACCCTGCCGGACCACCCCGAGATCTTCGTGATCGGCGACACCGCCCTCGCCCTCGACGGCGCGGGCAAGCCGCTGCCCGGCGTCGCGCCGGTCGCCAAGCAACAGGGAATCCACGTCGCCCGCAGCATCCTCGCCCGCCTCGCGGGGAAGCCCGTGCCGCCCTTCCGCTATCGCCACCCCGGCAACCTCGCGACCATCGGCCGGGCGCAGGCGGTGGCCGATTTCGGCCGCCTCCGCCTCACCGGCCAGCTGGCCTGGCTGCTCTGGGGCGTGGTTCACATCGCTTTTCTCATCGGCTTCCGCAATCGGTTGGCGGTATTGCTCGACTGGCTGTGGGCGTATGTGAGCTTCAAGCGCGGCGCCCGGCTGATCACCGCTGGGCCCATGAGCGCCGGCCCGATGTAGGCAAGACCGATGGAGACAGATCGATGACGTATCCTGCCATGACGCCCTGGACGAGCTATTCCGGCCTCAGTGGGAATCTCGACGCGATGATGGCGTTCCAGCGCCAGGGGCTCGAGGCGATGTCCCGGGCCAGCGCCCTGATGATGGGCTGGGCCAATGAGGCGCTCCGGCTGCAGATGGAGATGGCGAGCCGCGCCGCCGAGCAGGCCATGGCCTTCGGCAAGCTCGGCGCGGGCACGGGCGCGGAGGAGCGTGCCGCCCGGTTCGGGGCCGGCCTCGAGGGGGCCCAGGCTTTCGGGCTGCTCGCCATGCGCATGATGGCGGCGGGCGCGGCGGCGCCGGAGCCGGCCGCCCCGCCCGCGGTGGTGACGCCGCTGCGCCGGCCCGAGCCGGCCGAGGAGCCGGCCCGCATCGAACCCGCGGTCGCGGCGACGGAGCCCGAGCCGGGAGCGGCGGAAGCCGCGCCCGAGCCGGACGCGGCGGAACCCGCGGAGGAGGTGGAAGCGGCGGCGCCTGCGGATGAGGCGGACGCGGCGGAACCCGCGGAGGAGCCGGCGCCGGCCGAACCGCCGGCCGAGGAGAGCGCGCCGCCGCTCGAGGCGGCGCCCGCCAAGCCGCGCGCCGCGGCCAAGCCGCGCCGCCCGGGCGCCGGGCGCAAGCCGCAGGAGTGAGGAACGGCGCGCCTGCCGTGCCGGTCACCGGCCGGCAGGCGCCCCCCTGCTCAGTCGCAGGGGCAGCCTTCGGCCGGGGTGCGGTCGCCGCGCACCACGTGATGGTCGATCCATTCGGCGACCAGCCGCCGCGCCTCCGCCATGGAGGCGCTCGGGTGGTGGATGCGGTAGAGCGTGGTGCAGGCGCGGAAGGCGACGAGATCATCCTCGCCATGCGCGCGCAAATCGCGATACGCCGTGACCACGGCTCGCTCGCAGCGACGCGCGATATGGCTGAACTCGCGATCCATGGGCACCGCCCTCTCGGGTAGGGGAAGCCAGTTGCGAATAAGTCGCAACTGCTCCCCACGTTGATACGAACAATTGAACCGCAGTTCAAGTGTCCTATTGCGCCCGCGCGCGGGATGGCAGGCCGGCCCTGCCATGCCATCCTGACATGACCAGCGGAAGATGCCATGCGCCTCGCCCATCCTGCCATCCGCCCGGCGGCCGCGCCGGTGCGTTTCACCTTCGATGGCCGGGAGCTCGAGGCGCTGCCCGGCGAGACCATCGCCGCCGCGCTCTCCGCCGCCGGCATCCTCGCCTTCCGCCGCACGCCCTCCGGCGCGCCGCGCGGCCTCTGGTGCGGCATGGGGGCGTGCTTCGACTGCCTGGTCACGGTGGATGGCCGCGCCAGCCAGCGCGCCTGCCTGGCCAAGGTGGCGGCGGGGATGGTGGTGGCTTCCGCCGCGCCGGAGCGCCCTGCCCCGCTCGCCGCCGCGCCGGATGCCATCCCCGAGCGCGGGTGCGACGTGCTGGTGGTCGGCGCCGGCCCGGCCGGGCTGTCGGCGGCGATCGCCGCGCGCCGCGCCGGGGCCGAGGTGCTGATGCTCGACGAGCGCGAGGCTGCGGGCGGCCAGTACCTCAAGCCATTGGCGGCCAGCCACGGCCACGCGGCGCCGGATGCGCAGTTCCGGCTCGGCGCGGCGCTGTGTGCAGAGGCGGCGGCGCTCGGCATCCCGGTGCTGACCGGCGCCACCGCCTGGGGCGGCTTCGCGCCGGACGAGATCGCGGTGATCGCCGGCGGCGCCTTGGTGGTGCGGCCGCGCCGGCTGGTGCTCGCCCCCGGCGCGCATGAGCGGCCGGTGCCGGTGCCGGGCTGGACCCTGCCGGGCGTGATGACCACCGGCGCGCTGCAGACCCTGGCGCGGGCGCAGCGCGTCTCGCCCGCCGCGCGCGTGGTGATCGCGGGGAGCGGGCCGCTGAACCTGCAGCTCGCCAGCGAGCTGATCGAGGGGGGCGTGGAGGTCGCGGCGGTGGTGGAAGCGGCGCCGCGCCCGGGCTTCGGCGCCTGGCGCGCGCTGCTGGCCATGGGCCGCGCAGCGCCGGACCTCGCCTGGGAGGGGTTCCGGTATCTCGCGCGGCTGCGCCGGGCGGGCGTGCCGGTGCTTTGGGGCAGCCGGATCATCGCCTGCGAGGGCGAGGACCGCTTCGTCGCGCTGCGCATCGCGACGCCGGCGGGCGAGCGGCGCATCGCAGCGGGGGTGGCAGCCCTCAATCTCGGCTTCCAGCCGGAGACCGGGCTGGCCCGCGCGCTCGGCTGCGCCCAGCGCCTCGCCGCCGGCGCGCCGGGCGTCGGGCTCGAGACCGTCGCCGACGAGGAAGGCCGCACCAGCCTGCGCGAGGTCTTCGCGATCGGCGACGGCGCCGCGGTGGGCGGGGCGCGCGTGGCGCTCGCGCGCGGGCGTCTCGCCGGCCTCGCCGCGGCGCGCGACCTCGGCTTCGCGGCGGCGGAGGATCGCGCCGCGCGGCGGGCGCTGCACCGCGCCCTCGCCTTCCAGCGCGCCCTCTGGCGCGTCTTCGCCGCCCCGACCTTCGATCCCGCGGCGATCCCGGACGACACCCTGCTCTGCCGCTGCGAGGAGGTCACCGCGGGGCGCATCCGCGCCGAGCTGGCGGACGGGCTCGCCAGCGTCGGCGCGCTCAAGAAGGCGACGCGGGCGGGGATGGGCCGCTGCCAGGGGCGGATGTGCAGCGCCACCCTCGCCGCGCTGTGCGGCGCCGCCGAGGAGCCCGGCTTCGCCGCCCCCCGCGCGCCGGTCAAGCCGATCCCCCTCGCCGCGCTGATGCGCGAGGTGCCGGAATGGGGCGCGGCACCGATGATCGCCGCGCCGGCCCCGATCGCCTGGCGCGGCGGCCACGCCCCGGAGGCGCCGCCGCGCGATTGCGACGTCCTCGTCATCGGCGGCGGCATCCTCGGCCTCTCCACCGCCCTCTACCTCGCCCGCGAGGGATGCGACGTGCTGCTCGCCGACCGCGCCGAGGCCGGGATGGCGGCGAGCACCGCCAATGCCGGCAGCCTGCACGTCCAGCTCCTCTCCTATGATTTCGGCCCGCACGCCGCCGCCGGCGGCGGCCCGGCGGCGCAAACCCTGCCGCTCGGCCCACGTTCCATCGCGCTGTGGCGGGAGGTCGCGCGCGACGCCGGCGAATCCCTCGGCATCCGCACCGAGGGCGGGCTGATGCTCGCCGAGACGGAAGAGCAGATGGCCTGGCTGCGCGCCAAGGTCGCGGTGGAAACCGGAAGCGGCATCGAGAGCCATGTCATCGGCGCCAACGAGCTGCGCAGCCTCGCCCCGCATCTCGACACGCGCTTCCTCGGCGCCGGCTTCTGCCCCGCCGAGGGCCAGGGCGACCCGCTGCGCGGCACCATCGCGCTCCGCCGCCTCGCCCTCGCGGCGGGCGCGCGGCTGGCGGAAAACACCGAGATCCGCGCGATCGCCCGCGACGGCGCGGGGTTCCGCGTGGAGACCAGCGCCGGCGCCATCCGCGCCGGCCGCATCGTCAACGCCGCCGGCCCGTGGAGCGCCGCCATCGCACGCCTGCTCGGCATCGCCCTGCCGGTGCAGGGCATCGTGCAGCAGGTGATCGTCACCGAGCCGACCACGCCCGTCGTCCGCCACCTCGTCGCGCATGCCGGGCGGCACCTCTCCTTCAAGCAGGGCGATGGCGGCCACCTGCTGATCGGCGGCGGCTGGCCCGGCCGCGCCGACCCCACCGACGGCGCCACCCGCAACGCCCGCCACTTCATCGAAGGCAATCTCTGGGTCGCCGGCCGCGTCCTGCCGGCGCTCGCCGGGCTGCACGCGATCCGCGCCTGGACGGGAATCAACGTGCAGATCGACCGGGCACCCATCCTGGGTGAGACGCCCGGCACGCCGGGCTTCTTCAATGCGGTCACCGCCAATGGCTACACGCTGGGCCCGATCGCCGGGCGCATGACCGCCGACGCCCTGCTCGGCCGCGACGACATCCCCGCCGCCTTCACGCTGGCGCGGTTCGGGTAGCATTGCGCCTGGCTGAGAGCTGCGCAGGGGGCGCTGCCCCCTGCACCCCCGCTGGGGGGCAAGCGATGCCCCCCAGACCCCGCGGGGAGAGGTCCGGGACTGGGGAGGGGCAGAACCCGCGCGCCATCTCCGCCGGCGCGCCATGCCCCTCCCCAGTCCCGGACCTTTACTTCCCAGCCGGGGTCCGGGGGGCGGCTCGCCCCCCGGCGGGAGGGTGTGGGAGGGCAGCGCCCTCCCACGCACCTCGCAACCAGGCGCAACGTTTCCGACTCCGCGCTATAATGCGCGGTGGAGGAAAGTCATGTCGTCACGTCTTGTCCTGCTTGCCCTTGGGTTGGTCTTGCTGGGCGCGCCCGCCGCGGCGCAGCCGGCGCCCGCCGACGCCACCTCGCGGATCATCCAGGGTTTGTGCCCGCCGGGGGTGACCTGCCGCGGCATTCGCGTCGGGAGCCCGACCCCGGCGGCGCCCACGGCGCCGGCCGCCGAGTCGCCCACCTTCGCCATCCAGCCCGCGGTCACCGCCCCGCCCGACCGGCCGGCGGTGGCGCTGATGGTGACCTTCCCGACCGGCTCGGCGGCGATCACGCCGCCGGCCGAGCAGGTGCTGCAGGCGCTCGGGGAGGCGCTCGCCTCGCCCGACCTCGCCCGCTACCGCTTCCGCATCGAGGGCCACACCGACACGGTGGGCGATGCCGCCCGCAACCAGGCCCTGTCCGAGCGGCGGGCGGCGGCGGTGCGGGACTTTCTCGTGCGGCGCTACCGCATCCCGGCGGCGCGGCTGGAGACGGTCGGGCTCGGCGAGACCCAGCTCGCGGTGCCGACCGGCGACAATGTCGCCGAGCCGCAGAACCGGCGGGTGCAGGTCCTGAATCTCGGCGGCTGAACGCGCCGCCGGGCTGCTCTGCCTTTCGCGCGGGGTTGAATTTCAGAAATTCCTGAAGATACTGAATGCCATGGAGGTCCCGCCCCTCACCGAAGCCTTCGTCCGCCATTTCGGCGAAATGGGCGCGCGCTGGGGCATCAACCGCACCGTCGGGCAGATCTATGCCCTGCTCTTCCTCGCCGACCGGCCGCTGAACGCCGAGCAGATCGCCGCCGCGCTCGGCTTCTCGCGCTCCAATGTCTCGATGGGGCTCAAGGAGCTCGAGGCCTGGCGGCTGGTCCGCCTCCAGCATCGCCCCGGCGACCGCCGCGAGTATTTCTCCACCCCCGAGGATGTCTGGGCGATCATCCGCACCCTCGCCGAGGAGCGCCGCCGGCGCGAGGTGGACCCGACGCTCTCGGTGCTGCGCGACCTGCTGCTGCAAGCGCCGCAGGGCGAGGCCGAGCGCCACGCCCATGCCCGCATCCACGCGCTGCACGAGGCGATCGCGCTGCTCACGGCGTGGGCCGACGAGATCGCGCGCCTCCCCGACGAAAGATTGATCGCCTTGCTGCGCCTCGGCAGCCGCATCGCGCGGGTGCTCGACGCCAAGGATCGGCTACGCAACAGGCTGCTCGGGCCCGCCGGCGGCACGGAGGAATGACCATGGATCCGGTCCTGCTCGCCCGCATCCAGTTCGCGGCGAACATCTCCTTCCACATCCTGTTCCCCTCGATCTCCATCGCGCTCGGCTGGGTGCTGCTGTTCTTCCGCTGGCGCTTCTCGAGCACCGGCGACGAGGCCTGGATGGCGGCCTACCGCTTCTGGGTGAAGGTGTTCGCGCTGACCTTCGCGGTCGGCGTCGTCTCCGGCGTCACGATGTCCTTCCAGTTCGGCACGAATTGGCCGGGCTACATGCAGCGGGTCGGCAACATCGCCGGGCCGCTGCTCGCCTATGAGGTGCTGACGGCGTTCTTCCTGGAAGCGACCTTCCTCTCGGTGATGCTGTTCGGCATCAACCGCGTGCCGGGCTGGATGCACATGATCGCGACGGCGCTGGTGGCGGGCGGCACCACGCTCTCCGCCTTCTGGATCCTCGCGCTGAATTCCTGGATGCAGACGCCGGCGGGTTTCGAGATCCGCGACGGCGTCGCCCATGCGACCGATTGGTGGGCGGTGATCTTCAACCCCTCCATGCCCTATCGCGTGACGCATATGCTGCTCGCCTCGGGGCTGACGGTGTCCTTCCTGGTCGCCGGCATCTCCGCCTGGCGCTGGCTGCAGGGCGATCCGGCGCCGGAGGTGCGCAAGGGCCTGGTCACCGGCATCCGCCTCGCCGCGGTGCTGATCCCGATCCAGATCTTCGTCGGCGACCAGCACGGGCTGAACACGCTCAGGCACCAACCGGCGAAGATCGCCGCACTCGAGGCGATCTGGGACACCGAGACCGGGCCGCCGCTGGTCCTGTTCGCGATCCCCGACGAGGCGACGCGCAGCAACCGCTACGAGATCGCGGTGCCGCATCTCGGCAGCCTGATCCTGACGCATGAATGGAACGGCACGGTGCGCGGGATGAACGACTTCCCCGAGCATCCCTCGCCGATCATCCCATTCTTCGCCTTCCGCGTGATGGTGGGTGTCGGCGTGATCATGCTGATCGTCTCCTGGTGGGGCGCGCTGGCGACGCGCCGCGCAAGGCCGCCCGGGCGCTGGCTCGCGCGCGCGCTGGTGGCGATGACCTTCTCCGGCTGGGTCGCGGTGCTCGCCGGCTGGTACGTCACCGAGACCGGCCGCCAGCCCTGGCTCGTCACCGGCGTGCTGCGCACGGCGGAAGCCGCGGGGCCGGTGCACGCGCACAACATCGCCACCTCGCTCGCGATGTATGTCATCCTCTATCTGGCGCTGCTCGGCGCCTATATCGGGACGCTGTTCTTCATGTCCCGCCGCCCGGGCCCGACCCGGCCGGGGATCGACGAGCAGCTGCCGCAGGTCGCGGAGTGACGGCCATGGATTCCCTGCCGCCCAATGCCTGGCTGCCCATCACCTTCGCCGCGCTGATGGGGCTTTCCATGCTGCTCTATGCCGTGCTGGACGGCTTCGACCTCGGCATCGGCATCCTGCTGCGCGCGACCGGCGACGAGGCCGAGCGCGACCGCATGATCGCCTCGATCGGCCCCTTCTGGGACGCCAACGAGACCTGGCTGGTGATGGGGGTCGGGCTGCTGCTGGTGGCCTTCCCGCTGGCGCATGGGGTGATCCTGACCGCGCTCTACCTGCCGGTCGCGCTGATGCTGGCCGGGCTGATCCTGCGCGGCGTCGCCTTCGAGTTCCGCGCCAAGGCGCCGCCGGCGCAGAAGACGCATTGGGATCTCGCGTTCCAGCTCGGCTCGCTCGGCGCCGCCTTCGCGCAGGGCTGGATGCTCGGACACTACATCCTCGGCCTGCAATTCGATGGCGTCAGCACCGCATTCGCGCTGGTGATCGGGTTCTTCCTGATCGCGGGCTATGCGCTGGTGGGCTCCTGCTGGCTGGTGTGGCGGACCGAGGGCGAGCTGCAGCGCCGCGCCGTCGGCTGGGCGCGCAAGGCGCTGCTGCTGACGGCGGTGGGCATCGTCGCGGTGTCGCTGGCGACGCCGCTCGCCAGCCCGCGCATTTTCGAGCGCTGGTTCAGCCTGCCGGAATTCCTCGGCCTCGCCCCGGTGCCGCTGGCGACGGGCGCGCTGTTCCTCACCGTGTTCCTGACGCTCAAGAACCTGCCGCGCGCGGATCACCGGCTGGACTGGGTGCCCTTCGCCAGCGTGGTCGGCATCTTCGTGCTGTGCTTCCAGGGCCTCGCCTACAGTTTCTGGCCCTATGTGGTGCCGGATCGCATGACGATCTTCGCCGCCGCGGCCGCCGACAGCAGCCTGAAATTCGTGCTGGTGGGGGTGGCGATCGTGCTGCCGCTGATCCTGCTCTACACCGCCTTCGTGTGGCGGGTGTTCTGGGGCAAGGCGACCGAGCTGCGCTACTACTAGGGCGGTTTCATCGGAACTGGAATCAAGAAGAGAAAGAGTGGGGGCGGAGATGAACTCCGCCCCCACACCCCCACCTCCTTTTTTTTGGCGACTTGGCGCTTTCGGCTCCCGCACTCTCAGGCGCCGCAGCGTTGTCGGGCTGAGAACGGAGCTCTCCACGTTTCCCCGTATCCAAAAAAAGGAGGTGGGGGGTCTGGGGGGCGGAGTTCATCTCCGCCCCCCAGCCTTCTTCGACGTCGGGGGGCGGAGCTTCACGTCGCGGCAGTGCCGCGACCCCCCCCGCTTTTTTCTTGGCGACTTGGCGCTTGCGGCCTCCGCACGCTCGGGTGACGGCGCGTTGTCGGGTTGAGAACGCAGGCGAGACCGCGCCAGGGCTGGCGGGCGGCGGTGGCATCGCCACATGCCGCGCCGGACGGACCAGGAGACGATGCCATGCCGGCAACCGCCGAGATTCCGCTCGCGCGCAACGAGATTCGCGTGCAAGCCGCCGACGGCGTGGGGATCCGGGCGCGCGAGGTCCGCGCCCCCACGGCGGCGGGCGAGCCCATCCTGCTGATCCATGGCGCACGCGTGCCGGGCATCGCCTCCTTCGATCTCGATGTGGCGGGCGGATCGCTCGCGGGCGATCTCGCGGCGCGGCTGGGGCGCGCCGTCTATGTGAGGATGCGCGCGGCTATGGCGGCTCGGACCGCCCCGCGGCGATGGAGCGGCAGCCCGGCGAGAGCCGCCCGCTCGCGCGCGCGCACGAGGTGGTGCGCGACATCGATGCGGTCGCGCGCGAGGCCATGCGGCGAACGGGCACGGCGCAGGCGACGCTGATCGGCTGGGCGACCGGCGGCATGTGGGCGGGCTGCTACGCCGCGCTGTGGCCCGAGCGGGTCGGGCATCTCGTGATGATGAACGCGCTTTATGGCGGATCGGACCGTCATCCGATGCTCGGGCCGGGATCGCAGACCGAGGATCCGGCCCGGCGCGGGCGGCTGCATCCGCGCTTCGGCGGCTTCGCGCTCTATGACGCGGCGTCGCTGTTTCCCGGCTGGGACAACGGGATCCCGGAGACGGACAAGACGCTGTGGCGCGATCCGGCGATCGCCGAGGCCTATGCCGCCGCGGCGCTGGCGAGCGATCCGCGGTCTGGCGAGCACAACCCGCCCGCCTTCCGCGCGCCGCTCGGCGCGATGGAGGACAGCTTCTACCAGGCCTGCGGCCGGCGGCTGTTCGATGCCGGCTCGATCACCGCGCGGGTGCTGGCGATCCGCTCGGAGCGCGATTTCTGGAGCCGGGCGGAGGATGCCGACGCCTTCGCGCAGGATGCCGCGCATGCGCGGGAGATGCGGGTGGTGACGCTGCCGGGCGCCACCCACTTCGTGCATCTCGAGCGCGCCCCGCGCGGGCGGGATGCGCTGCTGCGGGAGATCGCGGCCTTGTTCGAGGCGTGAGGGCCCGGCTGTCACCGCGGATACAGCAGGCGCGGGCCGAGCGGTGCTAGCGTTCCCGGCGGGGGCGAAGGAGCAGCATGTCATGACCAGCATGAGGCTGTTGCCCGCCGGCGGCCTGACACTGTCGGCCGGGTTCGAACTGCCGCCCACCGAGGATTGCCCGTGGATGGCGGTGGCGATGCGGGAAGTCGGCACCAAGGAGAAGCGTGGCGCCGGCGACAACCCGCAGGTCGTGAAATACCTCAAGAGCTGCGACACCCGCTTCTTCGGCAGCGCCGCCGAGCAGAACCATGACGAAACCTCCTGGTGCTCCTGCTTCGTCAATTGGTGCCTGGGACAAGTGGGGATCGCGGGAACCAAGCATCCGCGGGCGCGGTCCTGGCTCCGCTGGGGGCTCGGACGGCGCATCCCCGGGCCGCGCTTCGGCGCCATCGCCGTGCTGACGCGCAGCAGCGACCACTCGCTGGCCGAGACCGGCAAGGGGCATGTCGCCTTCCTGTGGCAGGAGATCGGCGAGAGCCTGTACCTGCTGGGCGGCAATCAGAGCGACGCGGTGAAGATCCAGCCCTACAAGAAGAGCAACCTGCTGATGTATCTCTGGCCCGCGCAGCCCGTCCTGCCGCGGGGCCCAGGGGGCCTACTGACCCCGCCGAGTTCGCCCTTTCCGCTGAACTGAAGGCTGGGGGGCGGAGATGAACTCCGCCCCCCAGACCCCCCACCTCCTTTTTTTGGCTACGGGGAAGTGTGGCGAGTTCCGTTCTCAGCCCGACAACGCTGCGTCGCCGGAGAGTGCGGAAGGCGCTTAGCGGTCGCTGAGGGCGAGGGTCCGGGGCTCGCAGGCGGGGCGGGACGCATCGGCGCCGGCGCAGCCATCGGCGAAGCGGAACGCATCCAGCCCGCGATCGGCCTGGGACAGGAAAGCCTCGTAGCCGAGAACCGATTGCAGCCGCTCGCTAAGGCGGCGGCATTCGGCCGCGCTCATGCCGGTCGAGATCTCGCAGCGCTGCAGGAAGATCGCCTCGGCTTCCGGCCCGTATTCCAGCGCGGGACCGGCGACGGCGGCGCCCGCGGCGGCGGTGATGGCGCACGCGGCCGCCATGGCCAGGAGGGCGCGGCCGCGCTGGCGGGGCACGGGCGGGGACTGCGGCATGGTGTTCTCCTCGTTCATCGCAGCCGACCCGATGCGGCTGCCTGTGCCGCCGATCAGGCACCAGCCCTTGCGTCGAGGTCCCGAAAGCCGGGTGAAACGGGCTGAGACGCCGCGGCGCTGCGGCGCAGCGCGGCCCGCCCCTGCCGGCGGACGGCCATGGCGGCGCGGGCTGGCCCCGCAGCGCATCATCCCGGCGCCGGGGCCGAGGCCCCCCGTTTCACGAGTTTTCGCGAGATTTAGGCGCGGCCCCTCCCGCACTCCCAGCCGTCGCAGCCTTGTCGGGCTCGGAACTGCGGTCCCCACCTGCTCCAAGTCGCCAAAAAAAGGAGGTGGGGGGTCTGGGGGGCGGAGTTCACTCCGCCCCCCAGTCTTCTTGCTGGGGATCGGCGGCGCCGGTCGTCAGGCGGCCGGCGCCATGATCCCCATGGCGCCTCAGCCGCCGAGTCGTGCCTTCACCAGGGGTCCGGCCTTGGCCATGTCGAGCGTCGCGGCGTGCTTCGCCTTCAGGGCCGCCATCACCTTGCCCATGTCCTTGATGCTGGCCGCGCCGGTCTCCGCCACTGCGTCGTCCACCGCGGCGAGCATCGCGGCCTCGTCCATCTGCCGGGGGAGGAAGGATTCGATGACGGCGATCTCCGCCTCTTCCTTGGCGGCGAGCTCGGGGCGGTTGCCCTGGCGGTAGAGCTCCACGCTCTCGCGGCGGGACTTCACCATGCCGCGCAGCATGGCGGCGATCTCGCCGTCCGGCACCTTGTCCACGCCGGAGGGCCGGGCGGCGATGTCCACTTCCTTGAGCTTGGCCAGGATCATGCGGAGGGTGGAGGTGCGCGCGGCATCCCCGCCCTTCATCGCGGCCTTCAGTTCCTCTGTGAAGCGGCTGCGCAGATCCATCGGGCGTCCTTCCTGCAGGTGCGGCGTTGGTATAACGCGGGGATGGGCCGGAGAAAACTTCCCAGCCTTCGAGCGCACCTTCTTGCCTTGGGAATGGATTTCCCGGATAACCGCGCCATGCGCTCCGTGGAAGACATCCTCGCCCTGCTTGGCGGGCCGGACCAGGCGGCCGCGCGATGCGGCGTCGGCACCGAGGCGATCCGCAAATGGCGCCAGGCCCGCGCCATTCCGGCCAAGCATTGGCCGGCGATCCTCGCCGCCACCGGCCTCACGCTCGCCGATCTTCCCGGCGCCCCGTCAAGACAGCCAGCCACGCAGCCCGCCATGGAGCCCAGCATGGATACCCCGCCCGCCGGCGCCACCGCCTGCCTCGTTCTCGGCGACGGCTCCGTGCTGTGGGGGCGCGGCTTCGGCGCCTTCGGCACCAAGGTCGGCGAGGTCTGCTTCAACACCGGCATGACCGGCTATCAGGAGACGCTGACCGATCCCTCCTATGCCGGGCAGATCATCACCTTCACCTTTCCCCATATCGGCAATGTCGGCGCCAATCCGGAGGACATCGAGGCGACCACGCCCGCCGCGCGCGGCCTGGTGGTGAAGCAGGACATCACCGAGCCCGCCAGTTGGCGCGCCACGCGGCATCTCGACGACTGGCTGAAATCGCATGGCGTGCCGGGGATCGCGGGCGTGGACACCCGCGCGCTGACCGCGCGCATCCGCGACCGCGGCGCGCCGAACGGGGTGATCTGCCATCCGGCCGACGGGCGCTTCGATCTCGCCGCGCTGCGCGAACAGGCGGCGTCCTGGCCGGGGCTCGAGGGCATGGACCTCGCCAAGGAGGTCTCCTGCCGCCAGTCCTACACATGGGACGAGACGGCATGGGCCTGGCCGCAGGGCTTCGGCCGCCAGGCGGCGCCGAAGCACAAGGTGGTCGCGGTGGATTACGGGGCCAAGCGCAACATCCTGCGCTGCCTCGCCGCCGCGGGTCTCGACGTCACCGTGGTGCCGGCGACCGCGACCGCCGAGGACATCCTGCGCCATCAGCCCGATGGCGTGTTCCTCTCCAACGGCCCGGGCGACCCCGCGGCGACCGGCGCATACGCCGTGCCGGCGATCCAGGGCGTGCTGGAGAGGAAGGTGCCGGTGTTCGGCATCTGCCTCGGGCACCAGCTTCTCGCGCTGGCGCTGGGGGCGAGGACCTACAAGCTCGATCGCGGCCATCGCGGCGCCAACCAGCCGGTCAAGGACCTCGCCACCGGCAAGGTCGAGATCACCAGCCAGAATCACGGCTTCGCGGTGGACGAGAAGACCCTGCCCGAGGGCGTACAGATGACGCATGTCTCGCTATTCGACGGCTCCAACGAGGGCCTCGCCTGCGCCGGCCGCGCCGCCTTCTCGGTGCAGTACCATCCGGAGGCGAGCCCGGGGCCGAGCGACAGCCACTACCTCTTCCATCGCTTCGTCGACCTGATCGAGAAGGCCAAGGCATGAGCGAGACCGAAGACGAATTGCCGCCAGGCACGGCCGCATTGCTCAAGCCGCACAGCGCCGCCCTGTTCGATCTGCGCGGGCGCGTCGCGCTGGTCACCGGCGGCAATGGCGGCATCGGGCTCGGGCTCGCGCGCGGCCTTGCCGGCGCCGGCGCGCAGGTCATGGTCGCCGGCCGCAACGCGGCGAAGAACGCCGCCGCCGTCGAGGAGCTGCGCGGCCTCGGCGCCGAGGCCGAGGCGGTGGTGGCCGACATGCTCGACCCCGCCTCGATCGCCGCCATGGTGGCCGCGACCGTGGCGCGCTTCGGCCAGCTCGACATCCTGGTCGCCAATGCCGGCACCAACATCCGCAAGCCGCCGCAGGACTACAGCCTGGAGGAATGGCGCACCGTCATCGACACCAACCTGACCAGCACCATGCTGTGCTGCCAGGCCGCCTATCCGGAGCTCCAAAAATCCGACCAGGCGCGGATCATCACCAACGGCTCGATGCTGTCCATCTTCGGCACCTCCTTCGCCGCGGTCTATGGCGCCTCCAAGGGCGGCGTCGTGCAGCTGACGCGCTCGCTCGCCGTCGCCTGGGCGCCGGACGGCATCACGGTGAACTGCATCCTGCCCGGCTGGATCGACACCGACCTCACCCGCCGCGCGCGCCAGGAGGTGCCCGGCCTGCACGAGAAGATCGAGAGCCGCACGCCGATGGGCCGCTGGGGCACGCCGGCCGAGTTCGAGGGCATCGCGGTGTTCCTCGCCTCCGCCGCCTCCGCCTTCGTCACCGGCACCGCCATCCCGGTGGATGGCGGCTATTCCATCCAGGGCTGATCCGCGCTTGTCACGCGACAGCGCCGCCGCGGTTGTGCTTCCCTTCCCGATACGTCTTACGCGTGTCGGGAAGGGGCGCATGAGCGCGGAATCCAACGAGGAATCGGTGCTGTCGGGGCTGGTGCGGGCGCAGCTCGACACCGGCCAGGAAGCGGTGCCGCTCGAGCATGTCTTCGAAGGCTGCGGGCGGCGCATTCCCGCCTCGGTGCTGATGGAGGTGCTGGAACGGCTGATCGCCGCCGGCGCCGTGCGGCGCGAGAACGCGGCGGAGACGGTGGTGCAGCTGCAGGCCGGCCGCGCCGGCGCGCTGCCTCTCGCGACCGGCCTTCCCGGCTACGCCGTCACCGAGGCGGGCTTCGACCGCTACCGCGCCGCCGCCGAGGCCACGATGCAGCCGCTTCTCGCCGAGCTGCCGGCGCGCATCGCCGCCGAGCGCATCGGGCCGCAGGAGCGCGTGCTGTGGGCGGAACTCTACGACTATCTCTCCTGGCGGCGGGACCGCAGCCTGCATCTGCCGAATTTCGGCCTCGGCCACCGCCTGACGCCGGAGGCGCTGCGCCGCCTGCGCGAGGTGCTGCTGCGGCTGGGGCTGATCGAGCGCGCGCAGACCGAGACGCATGTGCGGCTGACCGAGCTCGGCCGGCGCGTGCCGCGGCTGCCGGGCGGCGATCCATGATCCAGGCCGTCGCCGCGCTGCTCGCCCTTGCGTGCCTGCTGGCCCTTGCGGCCGCGATGGCGATCGACCCGCTCGCCTGCGCGAAGCCCTATCTGCGCAGCATCGCGCCGGACGAAGCCTTCAGCCTGACCGTGTGCCGCCGGCCGATGCTGTTCGCCATGCCCGGGCAGGGCAGCGATGCGCCGGGGTGGGCCGTGCTGCGCGACGCCGGCGAGCATGTCGGCAACGTGGTGGATGTGGACATGGTGGGCGGCATCGGCATCGCGCCGCGCTGGTCCGGCTGGAGCGTGGAGCTGCCGCTGGTGGCCTTCATGGACCTGCCGCCGCCGGACCGCCCGGCGTGGCTGCGCTGGGCGGTGGACAAGACCTGGCGGCTACGCGCCTGGCTCGGCCTGGTGCCTTCCAGCCGGCAGTTCCGCTGAGGCCACGCCGATGCCCTCGCTCGAGACGCTGATCGTCTTCGCCGCACTCTCCCTCGGCCTCGCCGCGACGCCGGGGCCGAACATGCTCTACCTCGTCTCGCGCTCGCTGGCGCAGGGCACGGGCGCGGGGCTGGTCTCGCTGGTGGGGTGCCAGCTCGGCTCGCTGCTCATCATGCTGTGCGCGGCGGCGGGCATCACCGCGGCGCTGCTCGCCATCCCCTACGCCTGGGACGCGCTGCGCCTCGGCGGCGCGGCGTATCTCGCCTTCCTCGCCTGGCAGTGCCTGCGCCCCGGCGGGCAGCCGATCTTCGCACCACGCCCGATGCCGCGCGAGCCGCGGCTGCGCCTGTTCTCGGTCGGCGTCGCCACCGCGGCGCTGAACCCGAAGGTGGCGCTGTTCTACATGGCGGTGCTGCCGCCCTTCATCGACGCCGCGCGCGGCCATGTGTTCCTGCAAGGCGCCGTGCTGGGCGCGGTGCAGGTCGCGGTCTGCGCCGCCTTCGACGCGGTGATCGTGTTCGGCGCCGCAGGTGTGTCGCGCTTCCTCGGCACGCGGCCAAGCTGGATGGCCGTGCAACGCTGGGTGCTGGGCGGCGCGCTGGCGCTGCTGGCGGCGAAGCTGGCGACGAGTTCGAGGGCATGAGACAAGTAAGAGCTGGGGGCGGAGTGAACTCCGCCCCCAGACCCCCACCTCCTTTTTTTGGCCACTTGGCGCTGCTTCCAGCCGCACTCTCCACCCGCGCACCGTTGTCTCGTTGAGAACGGAGCGAGTCATTATTCCCATTAGCCAAAAAAAGGAGGGATGGGGTCTGGGGAAGGGAGTTCATCTCCCTTCCCCAGCCTTTTAACTCCGACGGATCCCCCATGCCCAAGCGCACCGACATCTCTTCCATCCTCATCATCGGCGCCGGCCCGATCGTCATCGGCCAGGCCTGCGAGTTCGACTATTCCGGCGCGCAGGCCTGCAAGGCGCTGCGCGCCGAGGGCTATCGCGTCGTCCTGGTGAACTCCAACCCCGCCACCATCATGACCGATCCAGGCCTGGCGGATGCGACCTATGTCGAGCCGATCACGCCGGAGATCGTCGAGAAGATCATCGCCAAGGAACGCCCCGATGCGCTGCTGCCGACCATGGGCGGGCAGACCGCGCTGAACACCTCGCTGAAGCTCGCGGAGGCCGGCGTGTTGGCGAAATATGGTTGCGAGCTGATCGGCGCGAAGGCGGAGGTGATCGACAAGGCGGAGGACCGCCAGAAATTCCGCGACGCCATGGCGAAGATCGGGATCGAAAGCCCCCGCTCCGCCATCGCGCATTCGATCGAGGAGGCGCGCGCGGCATTGGATCTCGTGAAGCTGCCTTGCGTCATCCGCCCGTCCTTCACCCTGGGCGGCACCGGCGGCGGCATCGCCTTCAACCGCGAGGAATTCGAGCAGATCGTCTCCGCCGGCCTCGCCGCCTCGATGACCACCGAGGTCCTCATCGAGGAAAGCGTGCTGGGCTGGAAGGAATTCGAGATGGAGGTGGTCCGCGACAAGGCGGACAATTGCATCATCGTCTGCTCGATCGAGAACCTCGACGCCATGGGCGTGCATACCGGCGATTCCGTGACCATCGCGCCGGCGCTGACGCTGACCGACAAGGAATACCAGCGCATGCGCGACGCCTCGATCGCCTGCCTGCGCGAGATCGGGGTGGATACCGGCGGGTCCAACGTGCAGTTCGGCATCAACCCCGCGGACGGGCGCATGGTCATCATCGAGATGAACCCGCGCGTTTCGCGGAGCTCGGCGCTGGCTTCGAAGGCGACCGGATTCCCGATCGCCAAGGTCGCGGCGAAGCTCGCGGTGGGGTACACGCTCGATGAGCTCGCCAACGACATCACGCGGGTGACGCCGGCGAGCTTCGAGCCGACCATCGACTATGTCGTGGTGAAGATCCCGCGCTTCACCTTCGAGAAATTCCCCGGCACGCCGGCGACGCTGACCACCTCCATGAAGTCGGTCGGCGAGACCATGGCGATCGGGCGGAGCTTCGCGGAGGCGCTGCAGAAGGGGCTGCGCGGGCTGGAGACCGGCTTGTCCGGCCTGGATGAGGTCGAGGTTCCCGGCGATGGCAGCGCGCAGGCCTTCCATGCCGCGCTGGCGACGCCGAAGCCGGACCGCACGCTGATTGCGGCGCAGGCGATGCGCGCCGGCGTGTCGCTCGCCGAGATCCAGGAGGCCTCGAAATACGATCCCTGGTTCCTGCGCGAGATCGAACGCATCGTGCAGGCCGAGCAGCAGGTGCGCGCGCAGGGGCTGCCGCAGGATGCGACCGCGCTGCGCCGCCTGAAGGCGCTCGGCTTCTCGGACCAGCGTCTGGCGACGCTCGCCGGCACCACCGAGGCGGCGGTCGTGGCGCTGCGCGACCGGTTGCAGGTGCAGCCCGTCTTCAAGCGCATCGACACCTGCGCCGCCGAGTTCGCCTCCGAGACGCCCTATATGTACTCGACCTACGAGGGCGGGTTCGGCGTGCCGGAATGCGAATCCCGCCCGACCGACCGCCGGAAGATCATCATCCTGGGCGGCGGCCCCAACCGCATCGGCCAGGGCATCGAGTTCGACTATTGCTGCGTGCATGCGGCCTATGCGCTGAAGGAAGCCGGGTTCGAGACCATCATGGTCAACTGCAACCCGGAGACCGTCTCCACCGATTACGACACCTCCGACCGGCTCTATTTCGAGCCGCTGACCGCCGAGGACGTGATCGCGCTGATCCGCAAGGAGCAGGAGTGCGGCGAGGTGCTCGGCTGCATCGTGCAGTATGGCGGGCAGACGCCGCTCAAGCTTTCCCAGGCGCTGCACAGGGCCGGCATCCCGATCCTCGGCACCAGCGCGGAGGCGATCGACATCGCCGAGGACCGCGAGCGCTTCCAGCAGCTGCTGAAGGGCCTCGGCCTCAAGCAGCCGCAGAACGGCACCGCGCGCAATCTGGAGGAGGCGGCCGCGGAGGCGGAGCGCATCGGCTATCCCGTGGTGGTGCGCCCCTCCTACGTGCTCGGCGGCCGTGCCATGGAGATCGCGCATAACCGCGAGCAGCTGCTGCGCTTCGGGCAGGAGGCGGTGAAGGTTTCGGGCGACAACCCGATCCTCATCGACCAGTACCTGGTGGACGCGATCGAGGTCGATGTGGACTGCATCGCCGACGAGGACGGCGCGGTGCATGTCGCCGGCGTGATGGAGCATATCGAGGAGGCCGGCATCCATTCCGGCGATTCCGCCTGCTCGCTGCCGCCCTATTCGCTGCCGCCGCTCGTCATCACCGAGCTCCGCGCCGAGACCGAGGCGATGGCCCGCGCGCTCAAGGTGAAGGGGCTGATGAACGTGCAGTATGCGGTGAAGGACGGCGAGATCTTCGTCCTCGAGGTCAACCCGCGCGCCTCCCGCACCGTGCCCTTCGTCGCCAAGGCGACCGGTGTGCCGGTGGCGAAGATCGGCGCCCGCGTCATGGCCGGCGCGAAGCTCGCGGAATTCCGCCTCGACGACGACGCGGTCTCGCGCCACGTCGCGGTCAAGGAGGCGGTGTTCCCCTTCAACCGCTTCCCCCATGTGGACGTGATCCTCGGGCCCGAGATGAAGTCCACCGGCGAGGTGATGGGGCTCGACCATTCCTTCGAGCGCGCCTTCGCGAAAAGCCAGCTCGGCGCCGGGGTGAAGCTGCCGCTGGAGGGCACCGCCTTCATCTCGGTCAAGGATTCCGACAAGCCGGCCGCGGTCACGCTGGCGCGCCGGCTCACCGAGATGGGCTTCGAAATCGTCGCCACCCGCGGCACCGCGGCGCGCATCCGCGAGGCCGGCCTGCCCTGCCGCGTCGTGAACAAGGTCCTGGAAGGCCGGCCCCATTGCGTGGACGCGATCCGCTCCGGCGAGATCCAGCTGGTCATCAACACCACCGCCGGCGGACAAAGTGTTGCGGACAGTTTCGATATCCGTCGCAGCGCCCTGACCCACGGGATTCCGCATTACACCACGGCCGCCGGCGCCCGTGCCGCGGTGCACGCAATTGCCGCACTCAAGGCCGGAACCCTTGATGTTGCGCCGCTTCAGGCGTACTTTACTCCTTCATTCTGAAGCGCGCGGGGGCCGTTCACGGCCCCCGCCGCCGTCTTGACCCCCATCGACCGCGCCAGGCCTGGAACCCCGGACCAAGGGCCGGTGGGGAAAACCTGTAGGGAAGAGTTGCCGTGCAGAAGTTCCCGATGACCGCCGAGGGCCTCGCGCGCTTGGAGGAGGAACTCAAGCAATTGAAGGCCGAGGAACGCCCCGCCGTGATCCGCGCGATCGCGGAGGCGCGGGCGCATGGCGATCTTTCGGAGAACGCGGAATACCATGCGGCGCGCGAGCGCCAGTCCTTCATCGAGGGCCGCATCGCCGAGCTGGAATCGATCATCCCGGCCGCCGAGGTGATCGACGTCTCCAGGCTCTCCGGCGACCAGGTGAAGTTCGGCGCGCATGTCACGATCCTCGACGAGGAGTCGGAAGAGGAGAAGACCTACCGCATCGTCGGCGCCTTCGAGGCCGACATGAAGAACGGTTCGATCTCGATCTCCTCGCCGCTCGCCAAGGCGCTGATCGGCAAGAAGGTGGGCGATTCCGTCGAGGTGCCGGCGCCGGGCGGCGCCCGCTCGGTGGAGATCACCGCGGTCAATTACCGCTGATCCGCGGCGTGCCGTGAGCAGCGCCGCGGCGGCCCTCGTGCCGCCTCCCCTTTCGGTCGGGCTCGCCGAGATCCGCGCCGCCGCGGAGCGCATCCGCGGCGCCGTGCTGCGCACGCCGATCATCGAGTCCCCGGCGGTGTGCAGCGCCGTGGGCACGCGCGTGCTGCTGAAGCTCGACAATCTGCAGGCGACCGGCGCTTTCAAGGAGCGCGGCGCCGCCAACCGCATCGCGCTGCTGACGCCGCGCGAGCGCGAGGCGGGCGTGATCGCGATGTCCGCCGGCAACCACGCGCAGGCGGTGGCGCGGCATGCGCATCTTGCCGGCATCGCGGCGACCATCGTCATGCCGCGCTTCACGCCGGCGACCAAGGTGACGCGCACCGAGGCCTGGGGCGCGCGCGTCGTGCTGGACGGCGAGACGCTCGCCGAGGCTGCGGCGCATGCGCACGCGCTCGCCGCGCGCGAGGGCCTCGTCTTCGTGCATCCCTATGACGATGCGGGCGTGATCGCCGGCCAGGGCACCATGGCGCTCGAGATGCTGGAAGACGCGCCGGAGCTCGACACGCTGGTCATCCCGGTGGGCGGCGGCGGAATGGTCGCCGGCTGCGCCGCGGCGATGGCGGAGCTGCGCCCCGGCCTCGCCGTCTTCGGCGTGGAGGTGGAAGGCTATCCGGCCATGGCGCAGCGCCTCGCCGGCGCGCCGGTGAAGGTTGGGGGCCCCACCATCGCCGAAGGCATCGCGGTGCGCGATGTCGGCGAGCTGCCCTACGCCATGCTGCGCGCGCTCGGCGTCGAGGCGCTGGTGGTGCCGGAGCGCGCGGTGGAGCAGGCGATCGCGCTGCTCGCCGAAGGCGCCAAGGTGGTCGCGGAAGGTGCCGGCGCCACCGGCCTCGCCGCGCTGCTCGCCTTCCCCGAGCGATTCGCGGGCCGCGTGGTCGGCGTGCCGGTCTGCGGCGGCAACATCGATCCGCGCATCCTCGCCAACGTCCTGCTGCGCAACCTGCTGCGCGACGGCCGCATCCTGCGCCTGCATCTCGACATCCCGGACCGCCCCGGCGTGCTCGCCGACATCGCGACGCGAGTCGCGGCGGCGGGCGGCAACGTCATCGAGGTCTCGCACCAGCGGCTGTTCGCGGCACCTTCCGTGCAGTCGGCGGAGCTCGAGCTGATGATCGAGGTGCGGGACACGGCGCAGGGGAACGCGATCGTCGCGGCGCTGGAAGCGGCGGACTACGTGGTCAGGCGGGGTTGAAAGGATCGCGGCGGGAGATCGGACGTCGCGGCAGTGCCGTGGCCCGCGAAATCCCACGCTCCTTCTCCTGGCGACTTGGGCAGGGTGGCGCACGCCGTTCCCAGCCCGGCAATGCTGCGGCGCCTGAGCGCGGCGTTGCATCGCCCGCCGCCCGCGCCCCTATGCCCGAACCTCCGCGCGCTGAGCAAAGCCCCACACCCGGCGGCGCGCCGCGGCCTCGGCGTAGCCGCGGCCATAATGCTCCTCGAGCCGCACCTGCACCGCCTGCCACAGCGTCGTGAGCGCGAGGTAATAGATGGCCGCCACGCAATAGAGCTCGAGCACCTCGAACCGCTCCTGCATCAGCACCTGGCTGCGCCGCATCACCTCCTCGAGCGATATGACGGAAGCGAGGGAGGTCGCCTTGAGCAGCCCGTTCAGCGAATTCCCGAGCGGCGGGATGATCAGCCGCGCGACCTGCGGCATGAGCACCAGGCGCAATGTCTTCCAGCGCGACAGGCCAAGCGCCTTCGCGGCTTCGGTCTGGCCCTTCGGCACGCCCATGAAGCCGCCGCGGATGGTCTCCGAGAGATACGCCGCCTCGTTGAGCCCGAGCGCCAGCAGGGCCGAGGGCAATACGCCGAGACGCAGGCCGACCTGGGGCAGGCCGGTATAGATCAGCACGAGCTGCACCAGCAGCGGCGTGCCGCGGAACACCCAGACATAGAGCTGCGCGGCGCGGGAGAGCAGCGGCGCGCGCGCCATGCGCATCAGCGCCAGCAGCGTGCCGAGGATCAGGCCGATGATCATGGTGGCGACGGTGAGGCCGATCGTCACCACCACGCCTTCCAGCAGATAGGCGTTGGTCAGGTAGGAGAGGAAGGCGTGGACATCGAACATCGGCGTGGATCCTTCGCCGTTCAGCCGGGCCCGGTGCCGCGGATGACGAATTCGGTGGCGGCAAGCCGCGTCATGCCGAATTTGTCGAACACCTGGTCGTAGAAGCCCTCGCTCTTCAGCGCGGTCAGCGCCTCGGCGGCGGCGGCGGCAAGCACGCGGTCGCGGAAGGCGAAGGTGATGTCGGTGCCGAACAGCCCGCTCAGATGAGCCTTGGCGATGTTCCGCTGCACCATCTCGCGCACGGTCTCGTCGATGTTGATCGCCGCCTCGAGCTGGCCGGCGCGCAGCGCGGCCATCGTCTCGCTGGCCGTCGAGAAGGTGCGGAACTCGATGGGCCGCAGGCCGCGCGCGACCATTTCCGCATTGACCTCGCGCGACTTGCGTTCCGTGTAGGTCGCCGTCTCGAGGCCGACGACGCGGCCGGAGAGGTCATCGAAACGCGTGATCTGCAACCGGCTGTTCGGCAGCGTGTACACCCCGATCGCCTGCTGGGCGTAGGGCACGAGGAAGAACAGCCGCGAGCGCTCCTCCGTCCAGAACAGGCCGGTGTTGATGGTGTCGAACCGGCCAGCGCGCAGGCCAGGGATCATCGGCGGGAAGTCCATGCGGAGGAAGACCGGCTCGAGGCACATCTTCGCCGCCATGGCGCGCGCGAGCTCGACATTGAGGCCCTGCAGCTCGCCGCTGCGGTCGACGAATTGCTGCGGCGGCAGCGTCGGGTTGATCGCCATCTGCCACTTGCCGGGCTCGAGCAGATTGGCGGCGCCCACCTTGGGCGTGCAGCTCTGCGCCCGTGCCGCGGCGTGGAGCAGCGTGGCCGCCGAAAGGCCGAGAACGAAGCGTCGCGTCTGCATCATGGGCACCCTCTGCCAGAGATGAACCTTCGTGCGGTCCCAGCAAGATGCGTGCCTCATGCGCCAGGCACCGCTTCGCGGCTGAGCACCAGCGCGGCATGCTCGGCCGTGATCACGACGTCTCCATCCTGATTGCACAGTTCGAGGAATTCCGTGATCACGCCGCGACCCATCTGCCGGCTTGGCCGTGCCGCCAGGAAGCGCAGGCGCAGCGTGAGGGCGTCGCCGGCATGGATCGGGCGCAGGAAGCGCACCTTGTCCCAGCCGAGGGAGGCGATGGAGGTCGTCTCGTACAGGCGCAGCTCGGTCTTCAGCCCTTCCATCAGCGACAGGCCGAACAACCCGTGCGCGATGACGGTTCGGAAGCCGCGCTTGCGGCAATAGGCGGCATCCGTGTGCAGCGGGTGATGATCGCGGGTCAGGGCGGCGAACGCGGCGATCTGCTCGGCGGTGACGGTATGCGCGCCGGTCAGGCGTGTCTCGCCCGGCACGATGTCCTCGAGGAAGAGGCTGGTTTCGGCCTGCATCAGATGCGCATTCTCGTGCGGTGCGGCTGTGCCAGAAGATGATCCTTAAGGCCGATCGGCCCGCTGCGGAACAGCCGCGCGTCCATCGTCTTCACCGCCGGGCTGACCAGGGGCGCGAAGCCCATGCGATCGAGCACGTCCTCGCGCAGGCGAATGCCGGGCGCGATCTCGGTCAACACGATCCCTTCCGGCGCAAGCTCGAACACCGCGCGCTCGGTGACGAAGGTCACCTGCTGGCCACGCTCCAGTGCGAGGCCGCCGCTGAAGCTCACCTGGTCCACCGCAGGCACCAGCTTGCGGATCTCTCCTTCGCGCCGGATCGCGAGGCCGTCATCGGTGATGGCGGCGTCGAGGCCGCCGCCGGTCAGGGTGCCACTGAAAACGAGCCGCGGCGTGCCCTGGGTGATGTTGATGAAGCCCCCAGCGCCGGAGAAGCGGTTGCCGAAGCGCGAGACATTGACATTGCCCGCGGCATCCAGCTCGGCGAAGGAGAGGAAGGCTGCGCTCAGCCCGCCGCCGTCGTAGAAGTCGAACTGGTAGCCCTGGTCGATGATCGCGCGCGGATTGACGGCGGTGGCAAAGTCGAGGCCGTGGCCGGGTACGCCGCCAATCACGCCCGCTTCCACGGTGAAGGTGATGAGATCGGTGATGCCTTCCTCGGCAGCGACGTTGGGGATCATGGCCGAGACGCCGACGCCGAGATTGACGACATCGCCGCGCCGCAGCTCGAGCGCGGCGCGGCGCGCCATGACGCGCCGCTCGCTCATCGGATCGGGGCGTATCGCGGAGAGGGCAACGATCGTCTCGCCGCAGCGGCTCGGGTCGAACTCGGTGCCGAAGGTCTGCATCTGCGCCGGTTCGTGCACGATGTAGTCCACCAGGAAGCCGGGGATCTTGACCATCTGCGGGTGCAGGCTGCCGCGCGGCGCCAGCCGCTTGACCTGGCAGATCACGATGCCCCCGGCATTGTGCACGGCCTGCGCGATGGAGAGGTCCTCGCGCGTGGTGGCTTCGTGCTCCATGGTCACGTAGCCGTCCTCGTCCGCTGTCGTGCCGCGCAGCAGCGCGACGCGCGGCGTGCCGGGGGTGCGGTAGAACAGCCAGTCGCGGCCGGCGAGGCTGACCCGCTCGACCATCGGCTCGGTGGTGCGCGCATTCATGCGCCCGCCGCCGGCTTCGGGCTCCATGAAGGTGCCGCGGCCGATATGCGTGATCACGCCCGGCTGGCCCGCGGCCATGGCACGGCAGAGGCCGGACATCACCCCCTGCGGCAGGTTGTAGGCCTCGATGCGATTGCCGTCGATCAGCGCCATGAACGGCAGCTGCGGACCGAAATGCCCGCCATAAACGCGCTGGACGAGACCTTCATGCGCGAGGTGGCACAACCCGTGCTCGGTCACCGCGCCGATGCCGGTGACGTGGAACAGCGTGAGGCCGCGCGGCCCGTCCCCGGAGAGGAACCGGCGCTCGATGGCCTCGATCACCGATTCCGCGACGCCGGTGCCGGTATTGCCGCCGATGATGACGAAATCGCCGTCGCGAAGCAGGGCGGCGGCCGCGTCAGCGGTGATCAGCGCAGGCGAGCGCCCGGCCATCTCAGGCCATCTCCTTCTCGATCTGGCGGGCAATGATCAGGCGCTGGATCTGGTTGGTGCCTTCGTAGATCTGCGCCAGCCGGACGTCGCGGAACAGCCGCTCGATGCGGTATTCGCGCGAGTAGCCGTTGCCGCCATGGATCTGCAGCGCGTTGGAGACGTGCTTCATCGCCATGTCGGTGGCGAAGAGCTTGGCCTGCGCCGCTTCCTTCGCGATCGGCAGCCCCTCGTCGTGGAGCCGCGCGGCGTGATGGATCAGCAGGCGCGCGGCGGCGATGTCGGTGGACATGTCGGCGAGCATGAACTGCACCGCCTGGAAGCCGATGATCGCCTGGCCGAATTGCCGGCGCTGCTTCGCGTAGGCGACCGCGTCCTCGAACGCCGCCTGCGCCATGCCGAGGGCCATGGCCGACATCAGCAGCCGGCTGAGGTTGAAATTCGCCATCGCCATCCTGAAGGCGCCGCCCTCCGGGCCGAGCAGCGCATCGGCCGGCGCCTGCACATCCTCGAGCGTGATCTGGCAGTCGGCGAGGCCGTGCATGCCGAGCAGCTCCTCGTTCCTGCCGCGCAGGATGCCGTTGGCATGCGCATCGAGCAGGAAGCAGCTGATGGCGCGGTGGCCAGGCTCGGCGCCGGTGCGTGCGAAGACCAGCAGCGCATCCGCGACCCCGCCGAGAGTGACCCAGGCTTTGGTGCCGCGCAGCACCCAGCCCGCCCCGTCGCGCCGCGCGGTGGAGCGCATGCCGGCGACATCGGAGCCGAAGTCGGGCTCGCTCACCGCAGTGGCGGGGATGATCTCGCCGGCGAGCAGGGCGGGGATCATCGCGCGCTGGCGCTCATGGCCATGCTGGTGCAGGAACAGCGCCGCCTCGACGGGAATGGCGAAGGCGTTGCCCACCGCGCCGGAACAGCGCGCGATCTCCTCCATGGCGATGCAGGCGCCGAGCGCACCCAGGCCGGCCCCGCCCGCCTCTTCCGGCAGCGCGACGCCGAACAGGCCGAGCGCAGCCATCGCGCGATAGAGTCCGCCGTCGAAGCGGTCCTCGCGGTCGATCGCGGCGGCGCGCGGCAGGATCTCGGCTTCGGCGAAGCGGCGGACGGTCTCGCGCAGGGCGCTGTGGCCGTCGGTGAGGAGATGATCCATGCGGGGTCAGGCCTTCACGCCATCGCTGACGAGGAAGCCGCCATGCGCCACCTCGTCCGGCGCGCGATCGAGGAAATAGACGGCGATCGCCGCCGCCGGCACGGCGTAGTGCGCGGCCAGCGCCGCGGTGAGCAGCGCGGCCGCGCGGCGGCGTGCGGCCTCGCCGCGGCGGAAGGCGTGCAGCTTCGCGAAAATGCGCTGCGGACCACCGATCCCCATCGCGCCGGCATGGGCGTGGCGATCGGACGCGATATCGAGGAAGTAGAGCGTCACGATGCCGGGCTCGACCTTCAGCGCCTCGCACAGCGCGGCGGTGACATCGGCGGCGGCGCGGGCGCGATCCGGTTCCGGCAGCGGCGGGGCGAGCAGTTCGAGAAACGGCACGGCCTCACCCTTCGCGCGGCGGCTGGCAGGATTGACGCGCAATCAGCCGCGCGCCGATGCGGTACTCGCGGCCGGGCGGACCGGACTCGCCGCGCAGGCGTTGCAGGAGACGGTCCACGGCAAGCTCGGCGAGCGCCGCGGCGCCGGAATCGACCACGCTGATCGCCGGACGCTGCCAGGCGAAGCCGGGCATGTCCTCGTAGCAGAGCAGGGAGAGCTGCTCGGGCACGCGGATGTCGCGCTCGGCGATGCCGCGCAGCACGCCGAGCGCGGATTCGTGGTTGGCGACGAACAGCGCGGTCGGGGGTTCCGCGCGGTCGAGCAAGTGCTGGCAGCCTGCGAGACCGGTTTCCGGCAGGTAGCGGCTGGCGTAGACGAGACCAGGCTCGAATGCGAGGCCGGCTTCCTCGAGCGCGCCGCGATAGCCGGCCAGGCGCTCGCGGCCGGAGGTGGTGTCCTGGCGCCCGACGATGAGGCCGATGCGCCGGTGGCCCAGCGCGATGAGATGACGCGTGCCGGCATACGCCCCTTCCGGATCGGCGGCGAGGATGGTGTCGAGCTGGGCGCCGTCGTCGCGGCGGATCACGCAGGCGACCGGCATGCCGGCGGCTTCCAGCGCCGCAAGCTCTGCGCCGTTGCGGCCGGTGGGGCAGATGATCACGCCATCGGCCTGCTGCGCGGCGAGGGTCGCGAGGGTCTCCGCCTCCTGCGCCGGATCGTCGCCGGTGATGCAGAGGATGAGCCGATAGCCTTCCGCATGCAGCCGCTGCTGCGCGACCTCCGCGAGGGTGCGGAAGGAGGCGTTGGCGAGGTTGTGCACGACGAGGCCGATGAGGCGGGAGGAGCGGGTCTTGAGGCTGCGTGCGAGGTTGTTGGGACGGTAGCCGAGCTCGGCGGCGATGCGCTGGAGCCTGGTCTCGGTGGCGCGGCTGGCGAGGCCGCCGCCGGCGAGGGCGCGGGAGGCGGTGGCGACGGAGACCTTCGCGGCGCGGGCGACATCGCGCAGCGTGACGGGGCTGGGTGGTGGTCTGAGCGCAAACGTTTTCAATCGCGATCCTGAGCAAGCAGCTGAGGTATTTCCCCGACACATTGACTACAGGCCGGGGTCGATGTAAAGGTCAAACTGCAAACGATTACAGGGCAGACCGCGGCGCATGGACCTGGCAGGCATCGGCGGCATCTGGCCCGCCTCCCTCACCCCATTCACCCCGCATGGCGCGATCGACGATGCGGCGCTGCGGGACCATCTGCGCGACCTTGCGACCACGCCCGGCGTGCGCGCCCTCGTCGTCAACGGCCATGCCGGCGAGGCCACGTCGCTCGACCGCGCCGAGCGGCAAGGCGTCGTCCGCACGGCGCGCGAGATCGCCGACGGGAAGCTCGGCGTGGTGGCCGGCGTGATCGCCGATGACACCCGCACCGCCTGCGCCTTGGCGCGCGACGCCGCCGAGGCCGGTGCCGATGCGGTGCTGCTGTTTCCGCCCGGCCTCTTCGCCCAGGGGGCCGCGTCGCGGCCGGAGATGGCGCTGCGCTTCGTCGGCGCCGTGGCCGCCGCATCGCCGCTGCCGATCGTGCTGTTCCAGCTCTCGCTCGCGTCCGGCCTCGGCTATCCGACCGATCTGCTGCTGCGTCTCTGCCGAGAGGTCCCCGCCATCATCGCGGTGAAGGAAGGCAGCGACATCCCCGCAGCGTATGAGGCCAATCTGCGTGGCCTGCGCGGGCTGGACCGGCCGGTGACGGTGCTGACGACCAACAACACCTGGCTGCACGCCTCGCTCGCCTATGGCGGCGACGGCATTCTCTCCGGCCTCGGCAGCGTCGCCGCGCCGCTGCTGGCGTCGCTGTTCGAGGCGTGGCAGCGCGGCGACGTCGTCGCGGCGCGCGCCGCCAATGAGCGCCTGGCGCCGCTCACCGCCGTGTTCTACCGCGCACCGGCCTGCGACATGCACAACCGCATGAAGACCGCGCTGCATCTGCTTGGGCAGATTCCGCATCCGGCACCGCGCCCGCCGCTGCTGCCGATCGGCGAGGTCGAGCGCGCCGAGATCCGCGCCGCGCTGATCGCCGCCGGATTGCTCGGGGCCGGCTGAATGCAGGCCATTGCGCCGCTCCCGTCGCGCCGGGTCCGCCGGCGCGAGGCGGAGCGGAAGTGGCGCCATGCCGTCCGCTACGCTCCGCCCGGCCCCGGGCCGCGAATCCCGAAGGGCTGGTCCGCCGGCTGCGGCGTCATGCCGTAACGCTCGAACAGCCTGTCGTAGCTGCCTTCGGCGCGCAGCTCCGTCAGCACCTTCGCCACCGCCTCGGCCAGCGCGCGGTTGCGGAAGGCCATGGCGCTCGGCGCGCCGCCCAGCCGGTCGAGCTCGATGCGCACCACGCCACGGCGCGTCAGGTCCACCGCCATGTAGTCGATCAGCGCCCCCGCATCGCCCTGGCCGGCGCGCAGCGCGCTCATAGCCTCGGTCGCGGTGGTGAAGGCGCGGACGGTGATCGGCGCCTTGCCGCGCCGGACGAGATCCTCGCTCTGCGCCCGCAGCCAGCGTTCCTGATAGCTGTTCACCTCCACCACCACCGCCTTGCCGGCGAGGTCGTCCATCGTCGCGAAGCGCTGGCTGCTGTTCGCGGGCACCGCGATGCTGATCGCCTGCATCGCGTAGGGCACGAGGAAGAGGATGCGCGAGCGCTCCTCCGTCCAGAACATGCCGGTGTTGATGCCGTCGAAGCGTCCGGCTTGCAGGCCCGGGATCATTGCGGGGAAATCCATGCGCATGAACGCCATGTCGAGGCAGAGCCGGCGTGCGATCTCATGCCCGAGTTCCACGTTCAGGCCCTGCAGCTCGCCGCGCGCATCCACGAATTGCTGCGGCGGCAGGGTTGGGTTGATCGAGAGCTGCAACCGGCCGGGAGTGACGAGCTGCGCAGGCGCGATGGCTGCGGCCGGCGTGCAGGCCTGCGCCGCCGCCTCGCGCGCGCCCGGCGGCAAAAGCGCAAGCGCGAAGCCCACAAGGATCATGAGCAGGCGGAACCGCGGCATCGTGCCTCCTGTTCGGCAGGCCGGACGGCGATGGCCGCGCGGCGGGTTCGTAGGATGACAGGTTAGGGTCACTGGGTTTGCCGCCCCAAGGCTGCGGCCTATCAGAACATCGGTGCGGACTATGCTTTCGGCGAATGCTCGGGCAAATGCTCGGGCGCGGCGGCCGCCGGAAGCGCATCGCGCAGCGCCTCGCGTGAGCGCAGCAGGAAGGATTGCACGAGGCGGGAGGCCGGCTTGTCGCGCGCCAGCACGGCATTGACGGTGACCGGCACGGCCGGCCGGAAGGGCTTCACGACGACCCGCCGTGCATCGCCGGCGCGCGCGGTGAGCGGATCGGCGATCGTCACGCCGAGCCCCCGCTCCACCAGCCGCAGCCCGACATTCATGAAGCGCACCTCGATGGCGGGCGCGAATTCCTGCTTGGCGCGCCGGAAGGCATCGCCCACCAGGCCGTGGATGCGTGTGCCGGCGGGGGCGGCGATCAGCACCGTGCCCGCAAGGTCCTGCGGTGCCACGAATTCCAGGCGGGCGAGCGGGCTGTCCGCCGGGCAGGCGCAGACCATGTCGAACTGGAGCAGCGGGCGAATCTCGATGCCGGGGCGCGGATCCGGCTCCATCACCAGCCCGAGATGAGTGATGCCGGCTTCCAGCGCATCCAGCATCTCCACCATGGAGCGCGTTTCGAGGGACAGCGCCACGCCGGCATGGCGGGGCGCGAAGCGGCGCACCACCTCGGGCAGCAGGGATTCGGAGAGCTCCGAGGTGGCGGTGACCCGCAGCCGCCCGGCGCGGCTGGCGCGCAGGTCACTCGCCTTCTGCCGGACGCCCTGGAACATCAGGAACAGCGGCTCGGCATCGAGATAGAGGCTGGTCGCCTCCTCGGTGGGCAGCAGACGGTTGTTCACGCGGTGGAAGAGCTGGAAGCCCAGATGGGATTCCATGGTCTTGATGGTGTTGCTCACCGCCGGCTGCGACATGCCGAGCTCGGCGGCGGCGCCCACCGTGGTGCGCAGCCGCATCATGGCCCGCAGAACCTCGAGCTGGCGCAGATTGAGCATGCCCGACTCTCCCGCCCCGTCGTGCGGCGGGGACCGGGATGGATTCAAGCAGGAATCGCACCAGCCGCTCAGGCGATTTCCGCCTCGATCATGGCGTCGCGCAGGGCCGCGATCTCCCCGGCATCCAGGGCTGGCAGGGGAGCCCGGCAGGCGGGGTGCGGCAGGCGCCCGAGCAAGTGCAGGCAGGCCTTGAGCCGCGGCGTGGCGAGCCCGGCCGGCGGGACGCCGTAGATCGCCTTGGCGAGGGGCGCGAGCCGGCGATGCAGCGCCTGCGCCGCGGGCAGATCGCCCGCCCGCAGCGCCGCGTCCAGCGCGACGATCGGCTCCGGCGCGATGGCGGCAAGGCTCACCAGGCTGCCGGCCGAGCCCATCGCGACGGTGGCGAACAGATGCTCGTCGCCGGAGGCCATCACCAGCACGTCCGGCCGCGTGCGCGCGACCACGCGCTGCGTGATGTGGTATGCCGCCGCTTCCCAGCTTCCTTCCTTGATGCCGGCCACACGCGGCAGTTGCAGAAGCGCGGCGAGCAGATCAGGCGGGAAGTGCAGCCCCCCGGAACGCACCGAGCCTTGGAACAGGAACAGCGGCAGCTTGGTGGCATCGTGGATGGCAAGATGATGGCGCAGGACGACGCGCGGATCGGCGCCGAGGGACCAGGAGAACGGCGCGAAGACCATGACGGCGTCCGCGCCTTCCGCGGCCGCGTCGCGCGCCAGCGCTGCCGCCGCGTCGCTGCTCTCCGCGAGCACGCCAGCGACGATCGGGGCGGTGCCCGCCGCCCGGCGCACCAGCCGCAGCACGTGCCGCTGCTCGTCCCGGTCGAGCAGGAAATTCTCGCCGGCATGGCCGTTGACGAGGAGCCCACGCATGCCAGGGCAAGCGAGCACCTGCGCCGCATGCGCCGCGAGCGCCGCCTCGTCGATGCGCCCATCCGGCTGCATCGGGCAGAGGATGGAGGCGTAGATGCCGGCGAAGGAAGGTTCCGTCATGACCTTGGCCGCGGATATTTCAGCGTCGCCCGCGCCTGCAGCACTTCCAGCCCATCCTGGTTGCGCGCGCTGGCTTCCCACACCGCCATGCGCGTCTCCGAATGCAGCGCGGCGATCCACACCTCGACGGTCAGGGTGTCGCCGTAGAAGACCGGGCCGGTGAAGCGAAAATTGTCCTCGATGGAGACGCCCAATGTGCCGGCCAGTTCAGCCGTCAGCACGCTCGTGCAGAGCCCGGCGACCATGATGCCGGGGGCGAGGCGGCGGCCGAAGCGCGTGCCGGCGGCGTAGCCCTCGTCCACATGCACCGGGCCGAAATCGCCGGTCGCGGCGATATACAGCGCGCCGTCCGCCTCCGTCACCGTCTTGGTCATCACCGCGCGGTCGCCGACCGCGAGCGCGGCGAAGGGCTTCGGGTCGTACATGCTCAGCGCAGGAGAAGCGGCATGGTCGCGCGCCCTTCCATCACCAAGCCCGCGCCGTCGAGGGTCGCGGCGAGTGCGATATGCAGCGTCTCGTCTTCGATGCCGGTGACCTCGGCGCTCGCCTCCACGGTGCCGCCGACCGCGACCGGAGCGAGGAAACGCAGCTCCAGCGCGCCGATGCGCCGCCCCGGCCCGCCGAGCCGCGCCAGGCAGGTGCTGGCGAGCGCGGCGATCACCAGCTCGAACGCCACCATGCCCGACGCGCCTTCCGCCCTGGCACGGTTGGCATCCACGTAGAGCGGACCGAGATTGCCAGAGATGCCGGTGAACATCGCCTGCTCGGCGACGGTCAGCGTCTTGCGGAATGCGATGCGGGCGCCGGGCGCGGGATCGGTCACAGCGCGAGCCCCTGCTTCATCACCGATTTCGCCACCAGCATGCGATGGATCTCCGAGGTGCCGTCATAGATCCGCGTGACCCGCGCGTCGCGGTAGATGCGCTCGAGCGGCAATTCCTTGCTGAAGCCGGCGCCGCCGAAGACCTGGATGCCGCGATCAGCGACCCGACCGAGCATCTCGGCGGCGTAGAACTTCACCATCGAGACCTTGTCCCGCGGATCCCGCCCCTGGTCGATCGCCCAGGCCGTGCTCAGCACCATCATGCGGGTGGCGAAGATTTCCGCCGCGCTGTCGGCGATCATCTGCTGGATCATCTGGAACTCGCCGATCGGCTGGCCGAACTGCCTCCGCTCCACGGCGTGGCGCCGCATCATCTCCAGCACGCGGCGCGCCATCCCCACCGCCCGCGCGCCGATATGGGCAAGGCGGATGCCGGAGACGCTGTTCATGATTAGCTTGAAGCCGCCGCCGATCTCGCCGAGCACCGCATCCGCCGGTATGCGGCAATTGTCGAACGCGAGCTCGGCATGGCCGTAGCCGCGATGGCCCATCATCGGCTGCGTGCGTGTCACGCGGAAGCCAGGCGTGTCCCGGTCCACCAGGAACAGCGTGATGCCGCCACGGGCGCGCTTCTCGCGGTCGGTCAGCGCCATGACGATGGTGTAGTCGGCGATGTCGCCGTCGCTGATGTAGTGCTTGGTGCCGTCCAGCACCCAATGATCGCCTTCGCGCCGCGCAGTGGTGGCGATGGAGGCGGCGTCCGATCCCGCGCCGGGCTCGGTGATCGCCATGGCGACGATCTTCTCCCCGCGCACCGTCGGCAACAGGTAGCGCTCGCGCTGCACGCCCCGGCAGGCCAACAGCATCGGATAGACCTGGCCGAAGATGCGCCGGATCAGCGCATCGGAGGTCTTGCCGAACTCCTCCTCGACAAGACACATCTCGAGCGTAGAAAGCCCGCCGCCGCCCACCTCCGCCGGCATGTTCATCGCGAACAGCCCGAGCGCCTGCGCCTTGGCGCGCAGGGCCGCAAGCTCATCGCGCGGCACATGGCCGAGTGCCTCCACCGCGTCCTCCAGAGGCTGCACTTCCTGGGTGACGAAGCGACGCACCGTCTCGGTGATCGCCTGCATGTGCTCGGGGATGGCGAAATCCATGGTGCCGCTCACTCGGGCCAGGCGACAGCGCCCGCCGCCTTCAGCGCGGCGATCGCGTCCGGCGCGTAGCCGAGCTCGGCGAGGATCTCCCGCGTCTGCGCACCGAGCTTCTGGGGCACCAGGCGCAGCGCCGGCGCTTCGCCGTCATAGCGCGCGGGATGGGCGACCAGGCGCACCGGATGCCCTGTCGCGCCCTCCGCCTCGATGAACGCACCGAGATGCTGAAGCTGCGGGTCCTGCGGCAGATCGTCGTAATCCTGCACCGGCGCATGCCAGACCTTCTCGCGCACGAGGCCCGGCAGCCAGGACGCGGTCGGGCGCTGGGCGAGGCGCATGGTGGCGAGGCGCGCGACTTCCTCGCGGCGCGCCAGCGCCTCGCGTTCCGGGATCGCAGCGAGCGCCGGCTCGTCCAGCGCGGCACCGAGCGCCGCAGGCGGCGACATGGAGATCGCGAGGTGTCCATCCGCCGTGGGATAGATGCCGTAGGGACCAGCGCTGAACCATGCCGCGATGCCGCCCGGGGCACGCGGCGTTTCCGCGCGTGCGCCATTCAGCCACGCGGTCAGCGCCTCGGCCTGCAGATCGAGCGCAGCCTGCAGCAGATTGACCTCGACCAGCCTGCCGCGACCGCTGCGTTCCCGCGCGAACAGCGCGGCGAGGATCGCCATCGCATAGATCACCGCCGCATGCTGATCCACCACCACGGCGCCGGCCGGCGTGGGCGGGCCATCGGCGCGGCCGGTGCGCGCCGCAAGGCCGGACATCGCCTGCAGCAGCAGGTCCTGGCCCGGGCGGTCCCGATATGGCCCGTCGCTGCCGAAGCCGGTCGCGGCCGCATAGATGAGCCGCGGATTCCTTGCCCGCAGCGTCTCGTGCCCAAGGCCGAGACGCTCCATCGTGCCGGGGCGGAAATTCTCCATCACCACATCGGCGCCGAGCAGCAGCGCCTCGGCCACCGCGCGCCCCTCGGGCTGCTTCAAATCCACCGCCAAACTGCGCTTGTTGCGTCCGGTGGCGAGCAGGTTGACGCTCTGCCCGCCGACGAAGTGGCCGGCGACCGCCCAATTGCGATGGAACGCGCCCTCCGGCGGTTCGAGCGCGATCACCTCGGCGCCGAGATCGGCGAGAATCTGCGCCGCCGCCGGGCCGGCGAGGAAGTGGTTGAGGCTGACAACGCGAATACCGGTGAGCAGATCCATTCCTGTTCCCTTGCGCCGGGCCGGGAGGAGCGGCCGCAGCTTGGCGGAGCGCGGGCCGTCGCCCAAGCGGCCGGGCTATTCGAAGATGGCCATCGCCTATGAAGCGCCGTGATACTTGCGATGCCGCGCCGCTGCGGGAGCGGAGCAATTCGGCGGTTGCCTTGCCCGCGGCACCGCCACCCATCCGGCACGAATGTGCAAATCGGCGGCGCCGTATCGGCGCGCATCCGCCGCGCGTGCTAGCGGCAGCGTGAAGCTAGAGGGGGAGGTCCGTGACCATGCAGCGACTTGCCGGCGCCGTGGTCCTGCTGCGCGGCCTCGCCGCCCTTGCGATGCTGCTGCTCGCAGGCGAATCGCTGGCAGCGGACGCGTCCTATCCCGCCCGGCCGGTCCGCCTGCTGCTGGGCTTTGCGGCCGGTGGCGGCACCGATGTCACCGCCCGGTTGCTCGCCGCGAAGGTCGCTGAGCGGGTCGGACAGCCCGTGCTGGTCGAGAACCGCCCCGGCGGCCAGGGCGTGATCGCGACGCAGCTGGCCGTGCGCGGCGCGCCCGATGGCTACACGCTGCTCTACAACACCTCCAGCCTGGTCACCTCGCCGGCGCTGATGCGCGATCCGGGCTATGACTGGCGGCGAGACCTGGTGCCCGTGGCCGGGCTCGCCGCCGTTCCGCTCATCCTGCTCGTGCACCCCTCCGTGCCGGCGCGCGACGCGCGCGAATTCGTGGCGCTCGCCAAGACGCGCGGGGGCGAGCTCAGCTACGCCTCGGCGGGCATCGGCAACGCCACCCACCTCGCCGCGCTGCGGCTGCTGCAGGAGGTCGGCGCCAGCGCGGTGCACATCCCCTATCCGGGCGGCGGCCCGGCGCTGACCGACCTGCTGCGCGGCACCGTGCAATTCTACATGGACACCACCAACACGGCGCTGCCGCACCTGCGCAGCGGCGCGGCACGGGCGCTCGGCGTCGGCAGCGCGGAGCGTCTCGCCACGCTGCCCGATGTGCCCACCCTCGCCGAGACGGTCGCGCCGGGCTACACGGCCGAATCCTGGCAAGGGCTCATGGCGCCGGCCGGCACGCCGGACGCCGTGGTGCGGTCCATTGGCGCCGCCTTCCTCGCCGTGCTCGCCGATGCCGAGGTCCGCGCGCGGCTGGCGCAGATGAGCGTCGTGCCCCGCCCGCGCTCATCGCAGGAGTATCGCGCCTATCTCGAGGACGAGGCCCGCCGATGGCAGGCGGTGATCGCCGCATCCGGGCTGCGCCTCGAGTAGCCGAACGAGGAGAATGCGATGCCCCGCGCCGTCATCTGTTCTGCATTCGGCGAGCCGCTCCGCCTCGAATCCCTGCCGCCGCTGCCGCCTCCGGGACCAGGCCAGGTCCGCGTCGCCATCCGCGCCGCCGGGCTGAACTTCCCCGATACGCTGATGATTGCCGGCCGCTATCAGCTCAAGCCGCCGCTTCCCTTCATTCCTGGCATGGAAGCCGCCGGCGTGGTGGAGGAGGCCGGGCCCGGCGCGGATGCGTGGAAGCCGGGCGATCGCGTGGTGATCCGCCTGCGCTACGGCGCCTTCGCGGAGGCCGCCCTGGTGCCGGCGACGGACCTGATCGCCCTGCCCGCCGCCTTCTCCTTCGTCGAGGGCGCGTGCTTCCACGTCGCCGCCGCCACCGCCGCGCATGCGGTGATGCAGCGCGGCCGCCTCGCCCCGGGCGAGACGCTGCTCGTGCATGGTGCCGGCGGCGGCGTCGGGCTGGCGGCCGTCGAGGTCGGCAAGCTGCTCGGCGCCACCGTCATCGCCGTCGCCGGTGGCGAGGAGAAGCTCGCCGTGGCGCGGGCGCGCGGCGCCGATCACCTGATCGACCATCGCCAGGGCGATTTCCGCCCGCGCGTGCTGGAACTCACCGGCGGACGCGGCGCAGACGTGGTGTTCGACCCGGTCGGCGGCGACGTGTTCGACGCCTCGCTGCGCTGCACGGCGTGGGGCGGCCGCATCCTCATCGTCGGCTTCGCCGGCGGGCGCATCCAGACCATCCAAGGCAACCAGCCGCTGCTCAAGGGCATCGACATCGTCGGCGTGCAGGCGCTGACGCATGCCGAGCGCGATCCGGCGAGCGGCGCGGCCTATACGCGCTGGATCTATGGGCACGCGGGCGAAGGACGGTTGCGGCCGCATGTCTCGAGAAGCTTTCCGCTCGAGCAGTTCGCGCCGGCGCTGCAGATGCTGTCGGAGCGCAGGGCCATCGGACGCATCGCGCTGACCATGAGCTGATCCACGATCGCCGGCGCTGGAGGCCGGTTTCGTCAGCAACTGCGCTCGGGAGGACGGCCCTGTGACACAGACCCTGGCGGAGATGGTCAGGCGCAACGCCTTGCTGGCGCCGAACGGGACTGCCGTGCTGTGCGATGGCCAGGCGCGGACTTACGCGGATTACGCGCGCCGCTGTCACGGCCTCGGCGCCGCCTTCCTCGCCCTTGGTGCGCAGCGGCAGGACCGCATCGCCATCCTGGCGACCAATTGCCCCGAATATGTCGAGGTCTATGGCGCCTGCGAACTGGCCGGACTCATCTGCGCCACCATCAATTTCCGTCTCGCCGCACCCGAGATCGCCTGGATCCTCGCCGATGCGTCGCCCGCCATTGTCGTCTTCGAGGCGCAGTATGCGGAGCTTCTGGCACCGCTCCGCGCCGGCGCCGCCCATGTGCGTGCCTGGCTATGTATCGGCGCGCCCAGGCCGGACTGGGCGCTGGGGTATGAAGACGTCCTGCAATCCGCCGCTTCGCACGGCCTGCCGGACCCGGCGCCCGAGGATTGCTGCACGCTGATCTACACCAGCGGCACCACCGGCCGGCCGAAGGGCGTCATGCGCTCCCAGCGAGCGGATGCCGCGGCGGCCGAGCGCATGGCGGCGCAGCTGAGCCTGACGGGCGACAGCCGGATGCTGCTCTCGATGCCCTTCTTCCACATCGGCGCACGCAGCCAGTACCTGGCGGTGTTCTGGCGGCGCGCCACGGTGATGATGCACCGGCGCTTCGATCCCGCGGCAATCCTCGACGCCATCGAGCGCGACCGCATCACCCATATCCATCTCGCCCCCACCATGGTGAAGATGGTCCTGGATGTCCCCGGCGCCGACCAGCGCGATGTCTCGAGCCTTCGCATCCTGATCTATGCCGCCGCGCCTATGCCGGTGCCGCTGCTGCTGCGCGGCATCGCGGTGTTCGGACCCGTCTTCCTCAATGGCTACGGCATGACGGAATCCAACGCGACGGTGCTCTACCCGCATCAGCATCGTCCCGATGGCTCCGAGGCCGATCGCCGGCGGCTCGGTTCGGTCGGCCAGGCTGCGGACGGCATCGCGATACGGCTTGTCGACGAGACGGGCGCCGACTGCCCGCCGGATGTTCCTGGCGAGATCTGGCTGCGCTCGGACAGCATGCTGTCTGGCTACTGGAACAATCACGCCGCGACCATCGAGGCGATGCGGGACGGCTGGTTCCGCAGCGGCGATATCGGCAAGCGCGACGAGGAAGGCTTCCTCTACCTGGTCGATCGCAAGAAGGACATGATCATCTCCGGCGGCGAGAACATCTACTGCCGCGAGGTCGAGGCGGCGCTGGCCGCGCACCCGGCGGTGGGCGACGTCGCCGTGATCGGGGTTGCCGACGCGCATTGGGGACAGGTGGTGAAGGCCATCATCGTGCTTGCCGCCGGCGAGCAGGCGAGCGCCGAGTCCCTGACCGAGCACTGCCGCAGCCGCATCGCACGGTACAAATGCCCGAAATCCTTCGAGTTCGTCGCAGACCTGCCGCGGCTGCCAAGCGGCAAGGTCAACAAGATCGCGCTGCGGCAGCGCTACGATTCAGCTTCGTGAGGCGGACCTGATGGGCTGCAACGGAAAGCGGCGTGTCGTCGTGACGGGCGGCAGCAGCGGCATCGGCCTCGGCATCGCGCGGCATTTCGCCGAGGCGGGCGGCGATGTGGTCATCATCGGGCGCGACGCCGGGCGGCTCGAGCAGGCGCGCGCGCAGATCCGCGCGGAGGTCCGGATCGAGGCCGGCGACGTGGCGTCGCTCGCCGATGTCGAGCGCATGACGCGCAGCATCCTGGCGCACGATCGCAGCGTGGACCTGCTCGTCAACAATGCCGGCGTGCTGGAGACGGTGCCAATCGGCACGCCATTGCCGCACGCCCTCGCCACCTATCGCCGCGTGCTGGATGCCGGCCTGACCGGCGCCTTCCTGATGAGCCACGCCCTGGCGCCGGCGCTGCGCAGCCCGGGCGGCCGGATCGTCAACATGGGCTCGATCGTCGCGCATACCGGCGCCAGCGTGCCGGGCTACACCGCCTATGCCGCCTGCAAGGCCGGGCTGCACGGCCTGACCCTGGCGCTCGCGCGCGAGCTCGGGCCGCGCGGCATCACGGTCAACACCGTGGCACCCGGCTTCACCGCCGGCACCGGACAGACCGAGGGCTGGGACGAGGCGCGGACGGCGCCGATCCTCGCGCGCATCCCGCTCGGCCGAGCCGGGCAGGTCAGCGACATCGTCGCCGCGGTGGCATTTCTCGCCTCGCCCGAGAGCGGCTACGTCACCGGCATGACCCTGCCGGTCAATGGCGGATGGCAATTCTATTCCTGAACCATCCGGCCGCGCGCTGCTTCACGCCAGCCCCGCGGCGCGGCGCAGATGCAGCGCGGGGCTGCCGAACAGCGCGTCCTGCATGACGATGCGCTTGAAGTAATGCCCCACGGCGTGCTCTTCGGTCATGCCGATGCCGCCATGCAGCTGGATCGCCTGGCCGCAGACGAAGCGCGCCGCGCGGCCGATCCGATGCTTGGCCGCGGAGACGGCGCGGCGCCGCGCTTCCGCCTGCTGCTCGCGCAGCGCCGCCAGGCCGTGCAGCAGCATGGACCGCGCGACGTCCAGCTCCAGGAACATGTCGGCGAGCCGATGCCGCAGCACCTGGAACTCGGCAAGGAGGGCACCGAACTGGCGCCGCGTGCGCAGATAGTCGCGCGTCAACTCGAAGGCCGCCTCCATCGCTCCCACCGATTCGGCGCAGAGGCCGATGATCGCGACATCCATCGCGCGGTCCAGGCCCGGCTGCGCGCCGCCTTGCGGGCCGATCAACGCCGCGGCGGGCAGCGTGACCGACCGCAGCTCGAGCTCCGTCGCCACGCGGCTGTCCACCATACGGGCGTGCTTCAGCGACACACCCGGCGCATCCGGCGGCAGCGCGAAGAGCGACACGCCATCGCCGGTCCGCGCCGAGACGAGCAGCAGCCCCGCCGTGTCGCCGCCGAGGATGCAGCTCTTGTGCCCGCCCAGCATCCAGGAGCCATCCGCGCCGCGCGAAGCCACCGTCCTCGGCAGCCAGCCAGGGCATTCCGCTCCGCGTTCCCAGTGGGCCAAGGCGGGGCGCAGCCTCGCCTCGGCGAGGCCAACCAGCATCGCATCTTCCTGCCCCGCCACCGCAAGGATCGCCTGCGCCGCCAGCACCGCGGTGCCGAGATAGGGCTCGATCACCAGGTGCCGGCCGAAGGCCTGCAGGATGATCGCGGCCTCGGCATCGCCGCCGAGTCCGCCCGCCGTCTCGGGCAGACCCGCGGCAAGCCAGCCGAACTCGCCGAAGCGCTGCCACAGCGCCGCATCGCTTTCGCCGGTCCTGAGCCGCCGTTGCCGTGCGGCGAAATCGTAATTGTCGCGCAGGAACCGCTCCACGCTGTCGCGCAGCAGCTGCTGCTCGGGCGATAGGCTGAGCTGCATCATCCCTCCAGCAGGCTGCGGGCGATCAGGTTCCGCTGCACCTCGTTGGCGCCGCCATAGATGGTCGTGGCGCGCCGGTACAGGAAATCGGCCATGACGCCGGGAGCATGGTCCGGACCGGGCATCGTCTCGTTCAGCTCGGCGGGATCGGGGTGGAAGGCCAGCGCATCCTCGCCCAGCGCCTCCACCATCAGCGCCCCGATGGTCTGCTGCAGCTCCGAGCCGCGGATCTTCAGCACCGAGGCCACGGGAAACGGGTTCTGCGCACCCGCCATGTCCTCGCCGATGCAGCGCAGGACCGAGATTTCCAGCGCCGCGAGCTCGATACCGGCGGCCGTCACCCGCGTCGCGAAATCGGCATCGTCTATCGGGCGCCTTCCTGTCGAATCCGGTGTTTCGGCAATGGCGCGCAGCCGCGCCATGGCGCGCTTGCTGCGCGGCACCTCGGCGCTGAAGCTGCGCTCGTTGTTGAGCAGGAATTTCGCGCAGGCCCAGCCCTGGCCCTCCTCGCCCACCCGGTTCGCCACCGGCACAAGGACATCGTCGAAGAACATCTCGTTCAGAGAGTGGCCTTCGTCGATGGTGACGATCGGCCGGACGGTGATGCCCGGGCTGTGGCGGTCGATCAGCAGGAAGGAGATGCCGCGCTGCGGCTTCGCCGCCGGATCGGTGCGCACCAGGCAGAACAGCCAGTCGGCATGGTGGCCGCCGCTGGTCCAGATCTTCTGCCCGTTGACGATGTAGCTGTCGCCGTCGCGGCGCGCGCCGGTGCGCAGGGAGGCGAGATCGGAACCGGCATTCGGCTCGGAAAATCCCTGCCCCCACAGGATCTCGCCGCGCCGGATCGGCGGCAGGAAGGCCTGCTTCTGCGCCGCGCTGCCGAAGGTCCAGATCACCGGCGCGACGAGCCTGACGCCCGGCCAGGACAATTGCGGCGCCCCGGCCAGGAAGCATTCCTCCTCGAAGATGTGCTGGCGGATGACGGACCAGCCCGGCCCGCCATGCTCGACAGGCCAGTTCGGCACCGACCAGCCCTGCGCGGCGAGGATCCGCGTCCACCACAGCGTGTCCTCCCGCGTCTGATGATAGCCGCGCAGGATGCGCCGGGAGACATCCTCGGTCAGATGCTGCCGCAGGAAACCCTGCACCTCGGCGCGGAACGCGATATCCGCCGGGCTGCGCGCGAAATCCATGGATCTCTCCTCAGGCCGCTTCCGCCAGGCGGCGGCGGAATTGCGCGGCCGGGCACGCGAAGCGCAGGCTGCCGCGCTCGAGCAGCATGGCGCGGTCGGCGATCGCGAGAGCCTGGTCCAGGTGCTGCTCGACAATGACGATCGCGGTGCCCTGCCGCGCCCATTCCCGGAAGAACGCCATGATCGGCGGCAGCAGCGCCATCGCCAGGCCGAGCGACGGCTCGTCGCACAGCAGGACCCGCGGCTGGCAGACGAAGGCCTGGCCGAGCGCCAGCATCTGCTGCTGCCCGCCGCTGAGCTCCCGCGCCTTGCACTGCCGCTTCTCCGCGAGCGCGGGGAAGATCGTGAAGATCCTCTCGATGCTCTCGGCCAGCGCTGCGCGTCCTTGGTCATGCGCCGCCGCGCCGAGCCGCAGATTGTCCCGCACGCTGAGCCCGGGGAACACCCGGTGGCCGTCGAGCACCAGGCGCAGGCCGCGGCGCACCACCTGCTCGCAAGGCTGCCCCGCCAGCTCCTCGCCCTCGAGCCGCACGCTGCCGCTGCTCGGCGCGATCAGCCCCGCGATGCTCCGCATCAGCGTCGTCTTTCCCGCGCCGTTCTCGCCGGCGATCAGCAGGATCTCGCCGGCGCCGAGGCCGAAGGAGATCTCCCGCAGCACCGGAAGGATGCCGTAGCCGGCACACAGCCGCTCCACCTCAAGCACCGCCGCCTCCCAGGAAGAGATGCGCGGCAGCCGGCATCCGGCGCACCTCCGCCGGACTGCCCTGCGCCACCACCCGCCCGGTCTCGAGCACCGTGATGCGGTCGGCGATCCGCCACACCAGCGAGAGGTCGTGCTCGACGAGGACGATCGCCGCGCCAAGCCGATCGCGCAGCGCGATCAGCAGGGAGGCGAAATCCTCCCGCTCCTCGGGCGAGAGGCCGGCCGCGGGCTCGTCCAGCAGCAGCACGAACGAGCCCTGCATGACGACCCGCAGCACCTCCATCACGCGCCGCTGCCCATGCGGCACCTGTTCCACGTCGCGGTTGCCGACGGCGCCGCGCAGCGCCTCGGCGACCGCCCGCGTGGCGGCATCGGGCTGGCCCCGCCTGGCATCGAGGCCGATGCGCAGATTGTCCCAGGCGGACAGGTCGGCGAACATCCGCGGCGTCTGGAAGCTGCGGCCCACCCCCAGGCGGGCGATCCGATGCGCGCGCAGCCGCGTCGTCTCCCGGCCCAGCACCAGGACACGCCCCTGATCCATGCGGCTGAAGCCGGAGAGCAGGTTCAGGAGGCTCGTCTTGCCGGAGCCATTGGCGCCCACCAGGCCGTGGATCTCGCCGCGCCGCACGAGGAGGTCCACGCCATCCAGCGCGATCACATGCCCGAAGCGCTTGCGGGCGCCGTGGACCTCGATGACCGGATCGTCGCCGCCGCCGGCCAGCGGCGGCGCGTCGCGCAGCACCTGAAGCACGTCGTGCAGCCGGATCGGCGCCCGCAGCCGCGCGGCGCGCGCCTTCAGCAACGACGCCAGCGTGCCGGCGACGCCTGCGGGCAGCAGCATCATCACCGCCAGGGCAAGGCCGCCATAGATCAGCAGCCGGTACTCGGCGAGCTGCGCCAGCACCGCGTTGGGCACCAGGAAGAGCAACCCGATCCCGAGGATCGGGCCCAGCGGCTGCCCGGCGCCGCCCACCACGACGGCGAAGAAGAACAGGATCGAGAGCTCGACATGGAAGGCGTTGGGGCTGACGAAGCCGACCAGCGGCGGATAGAGCACGCCGGCGCAGCCGGTACCGAAGGCAGTCAGCAAGAAGGCCCAGCAGCGCATGGTGCCGGGATCGATGCCGAGCGCGCGGGCGGCCTCCGGGCTCTCGGCCGAGACCCGCAAGCGGCGGCCGAAGGCGGTGGCCGGCAAGGCGCGGTACAGGAGCAGCGCCGCCACGCCGAGCAGCGCGATCAGCAGCGCCAGCGGCGAGACCCCATGGGCGATCGGCTCCGCCAGCGCTGGAAGGGACAGGCTGATGCCGTTGATGCCGCGCGTCCAGGCATCGAGCGAGACCAGCATTTCCGGCACCACCATCGCGGCGCTCAGGGTGACGAAGCCAAGGTAGTAGCCCTGCACGCGCAGCGCCGGCAGCGCGAAGAGCAGGCCGGTGGCGACCGCTGCAACCAGGCCCCAGACCACCCCAACCGCATAGGGCATGCCGTGAATGCCGCAGGCGATGCCGACGGCATAGGCGGCGAGCGCGAACACCGCGCCTTGGCCGAACGAGACCTGGCCGGCATCGAAGCGCAGGATCGCCATGAAGATCGCCGACGCGGCGTAGAGCACGGCGAGTTGCAGCACCGGCGCCCAGTAGCGCGCGCCCGCAAGCTCGGGCCCCAGCGTCATCGCCAGCATCGCAACAATGGCAAGCGCCGTCTGCCCATTCTGCAGATCGGACCAGCGCGTCGCCGGGTCCGCGACGCGCGCGCTGTCCAGCGCCTGCGTCCCTCCCTGCGCCGCGCTCATACCTGGCGCATTCCAGGCGCGCCGAAGAGTCCCTCCGGCCGGACCAGCAGCACCGCGACGAGGAGCGACATGGCGGCGAGATTCTGGAACTCGCCGCCGAACAGGTAGCCCGCCAGCATCATGACGATGCCCACCAGCGGGCCGGCGATCAGCGCCCCGCCGCTATGCCCCATCCCGCCGATCACCGCGACGACGAAGCCGTTGAGGACATAGCGCAGGCCGCCATCGGCGGTCAGGGTGAGCATCGGCGCCGCCACGTATCCGGCGGCGCCAAGGATGACGCCGCTGATGCCGAAGGCGATCAGCTGGAGCCGGAAGACGCACAGCCCGGCCGCGCGCGCCGCCACCGGATCCTGCCACAGCGCGCTGATCGCCAGGCCGGTGAGGCTGCGCGTCAGGAACAGGTGCAGCAGCAGCCAGGTGGCGACGGCGAGCGCGATGGACAGGAGATAGGGCGCCGGGATGCGCATGCCGAGCAGATCGACATTGGCGAACACGCTCCGCACATAAAGCGCGTTCGGACCCTGCGTCAGCAGCAGGGCGGCGCCCAGGATGATGGAGACGGCCATGGTGGTGATCAGCCACGAATCCTGATGCCCCGTCCTTGCCCGCAGCGGCAGCAGGGTGATCGCGCCCTGGACCAGCAGCAGCGCCGCTATCCCTGCCACGGAGGGCGGCAGGAACAGCAGCCATTCGGCCGGGCCCCACTCTTCCGCCAGCCGCGACGCGAGGAAGCCCGCCATGCCGGCAAGCACCAGCATGGTTCCCTGCGCGAAATTCAGGATGCCGCTCGAGACCTTGACGATGTTGAAGCTCATCGCGACGAGCGCGTAGACCGCGCCGAGCCCGGCGCCCCTGACGGCGATGATGGCGAGTTCCTGCAGCATCGGCTCAGCAGGCGGCGCGCCGGAACAGGCCCTCGGGCGAGGGCGTCGCGACCCCCATCGCCATGGTCAGCCCGCTGGCCTGGACGAGGAAGTTGCTGGCTTCGCTGCCTTCGAGCCTCCCGCTGACCGCGGGAACCGTGCCGGCATGGCCGCGAATCCAGCCGGCCAGCGCCGTTCCGTCGGTCGTCCCGCTGCCCTCGATGGCGGCCTTGAGCAGGAGCACGCCGTCATAGAGGAAGGCCGCCACGGTGGGCGCGAGCTCGCGGAAGCGGGCGCGCTCGAAGGCTTGCAGCCGCTGCCGGAACGCCACATAGGCGTTCTGCGCCAGATCCTGGCCAGGGCAGTAGGTCCAATTCACATAGGCGACGCCGGCGACCCGCGCGAATTGCGCCGGCCGCGCGATGCGGGTTGCCGGCACGGCGAGCATGGTCTGCGCCACCGCCCCGACGATCGGCACGTCATCCCAGCCGATCTGCTCCAGGTTGTTGAGCAGGCCGCCATAATCCTCGGGCGTGTTGGCCCAGATGATCAGCGCCTTGGGCGCGCCACGCCGCAGGGCGAGCAATTGCGGCGTCTTGTCTTCCGAACGATAGCCGAATTCCTGCTCGCCGGTCAGCCTGACGCCGAGATCCTGCAAGGCGCGGCGCAGATCCACCATCCCGGCCTTCGCCTGGGCGCCGTTGTCGGTCAGGGAGGCGACGGTGGGCGCCCGCAGCACCCGGGCGACATGGTTCGCCATCGCCAGGGCCTGGGCTTCCGAGCTGGGATTGATGGAGAACACCGCGGGCGCCGCGGACGGCGTCAATTCGTTCGCGCCGATGGTGGCGACCGTCGCGATGCGCGCCTGGTTGAGGATCGGCAGGATGGCAAGCGCGCGCTGGCTCGATTGCGGGCCGACCAGGATCTGCGCCCGCTCCTGGAACAGCAGGCGCCGCGCCTCGTTCACCGCCGCGGTGGGATCGCCCTGGTCGTCGCCGATCACGAGCTCCAGCCGGCGCCCGTTGATGCCGCCGGAGGCGTTGATCTCGGCGACCGCCATGCGCACGCCGGCCAGGCCGTTGAAGCCGTTGATCGCATCCGCGCCGGTGACCGAGACCAAGGCGCCGAGCCTGATCGGCCCGGCCGGCTGCGCGCGTGCCGCATGCGACAGGGCAGGCAGCGCCAGCGCGGCGCCCGCCACTTGGATGATGGCGCGTCGTTGCCAGCGGTCGCCATGGACTGCAGCCATCCCTGGACCCTCTCCTCGCCGCACTTGTCATGCCTTTGGGGGCATGCTGCGGCTCTCGGCACCGCCGAGGGAACACAGGGAGCGCTTTTCCTATGAATGTGCGATTGGGTTGTCGGCGCGATCGAACGCCTGTCCCGGTGCGCGGCGACGAAGCGCGCGCGTGGGCTACACCGGTTCCGCCTCCACCGGCACGCCCGCCTCGTCCTTCGCCGTGCGGATGGTCTGCAATGTCTGCACCCGCAGCACCGCGGGCGCCGCGGTGAGTCGCGCCGTCAGCGCATTCTCATGCGCCGTGTCGCGCGCGACGAGCCGCAGCAGGAAGTCGCCGCCGCCGCGGATCATGTGGCACTCGCGCACCTCCGGCCACTCCGTCACCAGCGACTCGAAGCCGTCCAGCACCGCCTGCTTCTGGCTCTCGAGGCCGACCAGGGCGAAGAAGGTCACCTCCCAGCCCAGCGCGGCGGGGTCGATGTCGGCGTGATAGCCGCGGATCACCCCCGCCTCCTCCAGCCGTCGCACGCGGCGCAGGCAGGGGGGCGCGGAAAGCTGCACCCGCTTGGCGAGCTCCACATTGGTCATCCGCCCATCGCGTTGCAGCTCGGCCAGGATCTGCCGGTCCACGCTGTCCAGGCCGGGGTCGCGCTCGGGCTTCATCGAGTTGATTTTCAGCCTCATCCACTGCCGTATGGGCGTTGCGTTCGTTGCTCCCCCGCCCGGGGCGACGCAATATCCTTGCAAGCGATGGCCGGTTCAAGGCATCGGGTTGTCCCGGGCGTGAACTCTCCGATATCCAGGCATCACGCAATCAGGACGAGACTCGCATCGTGGCCGAAACGCATCGTACCCGGCTTCTCATTCTGGGCGCCGGCCCGGCCGGCTATACCGCCGCCATCTATGCCGCGCGTGCCGGGCTGAAGCCGCTGCTCGTCGCGGGGCTGCAGCCGGGCGGCCAGCTCACCATCACCACCGATGTCGAGAACTACCCGGGCTTCGCCGCGACCATCCAGGGCCCCTGGCTCATGGAGCAGATGAAGCTCCAGGCCGAGCATGTCGGCACCACGGTCATCGCCGATGTCGTCACCAAGGCGGACCTCGCGCGCCGCCCGTTCCGCTGCGAGGGCGATTCGGGCGATGCCTACGAAGCCGATGCCGTGGTGATCGCCACCGGCGCCCAGGCGCGCTGGCTCGGCATTCCCGGCGAGAAGGAGCTGTCGGGCTTCGGCGTCTCCGCCTGCGCCACCTGCGACGGCTTCTTCTATCGCGGCAAGGAGGTCGCGGTGATCGGCGGCGGCAATTCCGCGACCGAGGAGGCGCTCTACCTCGCCAACCTCGCGAAGACGGTCACGCTGATCCACCGCCGCGATGCGCTGCGCAGCGAGAAGATCCTGCAGCAGCGCCTCTTCGCGAAGCCGAACGTGAAGGTGATCTGGGACAGCGTGGCCGAGTCGATCCTCCCCGACGAATCCGGCCGCGTCGCCGTCGCCCGCGGCCTCAGGCTGCGCAACGTGAAGACCGGCGCGGCGAGCGAGCTCGCGGTGGACGGCGTGTTCGTCGCCATCGGCCACGACCCCGCGACCGGCCTGTTCCGCGGCCAGCTCGCCATGGACGCGGAGGGCTACATCACCACCACGCCCGGCACGACGCGCACCAGCATCGACGGCGTCTTCGCCGCCGGCGACGTGCAGGACCGCATCTACCGCCAGGCCGTCACCGCCGCGGGCACCGGCTGCATGGCCGCGCTCGAGGCGGAGAAATACCTCGCGGCCCACGAAGCGACGCCCGCGGCGGAGGCCGCCTGATGCAGGAACCGACATGCCGCTAGACTGGGACAAGCTCAGGGTCTTCCACGCCGTCGCCGAGGCCGGGTCCTTCACCCATGCCGGCGAGACGCTGAACCTCAGCCAGTCCGCGGTGTCGCGGCAGATCCAGGCGCTCGAGGAAGCGCTCGCGGTGCCGCTGTTCCACCGCCATGCGCGCGGCCTCATCCTCACCGAGCAGGGCGAGGCGCTGAACCGCACCGTGCGCGAGGTCTTCGCCAAGCTCGCCATGACCGAGGCGCTGCTGACCGAGAGCCGCGAGCGCCCGGCCGGCCGCCTCAAGGTCACCACCACCACCGGCTTCGGCGCCACCTGGCTCGCGCCGCGGCTGCGCAAGCTGATGGACACCCATCCCGAGGTGACCATCACCATGCTGCTCGACGATTCGGACCTCGACCTCGCGATGCGCGAGGCCGATGTCGCCATCCGCATGCATGCGCCGAAGCAGCCGGACCTGATCCAGCGCCATGTCGCGACCTTCGGCTGGAAGGTCTATGGCTCGGCCGAGTACCTCAAGGGCCATGGCGTGCCGGAGAAGGTCGAGGACCTCGATCAGCACCGGCTCATCATCTATGGCGACTACAAGCCGCCGATCGAGAGCGTGAACTGGCTCGCCGAGACCGGCCGGCGCCCCGGCGCGCCCCGCCGCGCTGCGATCGAGATCAACTCGCTGCCCGGCATCATCCTCGGCGTGCGCAGCGGCCTCGGGATCGCCGCGCTGCCCGACTACATGAGCGCCGAGCTCGACGACCTCGTGCAGGTGCTGACCGACATCAAGCCGCCGCGGATCGAGGCCTATTTCGTCTATCCGGAAGAGATGCGGCACTCCAAGCGCGTCTCGGTCTTCCGCGACTTCCTGGTGGCGGAGCTCGCGGCGGCCCAGGCCTGAGTCGCGTTGCGGCGCAGCGCCGCTCCAGCTTGCCGTTTCGCGCCTGCGCCATGCGTTCGCGGCATGGCGGCGTGGACGATAACGTGATGCCGCATGCGGTGAGAGCGATCTATTCTGTGTTCGTTCGACGACTTGGTCGGACGGGGTCCTTCGGACCCTTCGTCTCCCAGACGTGAAGCCTCCCTGTTTACTGGGCCGCTAACTCACTGAGTTGGCGGCCTTTTTCTTGGGATTCCGCGGAGATCGCCACGGCGGTCGCGCCACCGACCGGCAAGGCGGGTGTGACCCGTCCCGGGTTCCGGCACGGCCCGCCTGGCCAAACCACACGCGCCACGCGCATCGATTCGCGCGCCGGCAACCCGCTGACGATTGCGTGATCGGCGCGCGATTTCGTGATACCCTGCATCACGCGCATGCGATGTCAGTGACCCCCTTGCGGCGCGCTGTTGCGCTGCGGCAGGGTCGCAGGATCGGTTCCGTCGCGGGCGCGCTGAAGTGCTTCACCGCGCCTTGACATCGGTGCCGGCATAATCGGGGGCAGCGCCGTCCAGAACGGGGAACCGGCGCAACGGAGATCGGGGTGGTCCGTCGCAGCCTGCTGACCGTCGTCGCATTCGCAGGCCTGGGCGGCGCCCAGGCGGCGGAGTTCCGCCACATCTCCACCAGCGGCTATGCCGCGATCGCCCTGTCGGGGCCGATCCAGCGCGGCGACGCCGACCGCTTCCGCCGCACCCTCGCCGCGGTGCGCGACAGCGAACCCGGCCGCCCGCTCCTCCTGCTGCTGCAAAGCCCCGGCGGGCTGATCGTCGAAGGCACCGAGATCGGGCTCGAGGCGCGGCGCAACGGCGTCGCCACCGCGGCCATGGGGCCCTGCGCCAGCGCCTGCGCCCTCGCCTGGCTCGGCGGCGCCTCGCTCTGGATCACTCCCGGCTCCGCCATCGGCTTCCACGCCAGCCGCACGCCTGAAGGCGAGAACGCGCCGATGGGCGATGCCCTGGTCGGGCATTACGTCGCGACCCTCGGCTTCGGGCCGGTGGTCTCGATGTACGCGACCAGCGTGCCGCACTCCGCCATCCGCTGGCTGACGCCGCAGGATGCGCGGCAGATGGGGCTGCAGGTCAGCATCCTCCAGGGCGATGCCTCGCGCATCGCCGCGGCGCCGTCGCAGCCGGCGCCGACGGCCACCGCGCTCGCCGCCGCCCCGGCACGCTCGGCCCGCGCCGCGCAGGCGATGCGCTGAAGGCGGCGCGGGGCGTCGCCGCGCCACGAAGGTCGGGGGCGGAGAGAACTCCGCCCCCGAACCCCCACCTCCTTTTTTTGGCTATTTGGCGCTGGCCCATCCCGCACTCTGAGGCGCCACGCCGTTGTCTCGTTGAGAACGGAGTTCTCCACCCTTCCCATGAGCCAAAAAAAGGAGGTGGGGGGTCTGGGGGGCGGAGTTCATCTCCGCCCCCCAGCCTTTCGAATGCGTACAGCGCGAATGGAAACGCTCGAGCATCCGCTGCCATCCGGCGCGCCGCCGTCGCCTCGGTCGTCGCGCCGCCCTCTTGGCAGGTGCGCCGCGCCCGGCCAGCCTGCGCGCTCGACATGAGGGAGGAGGACGATGCGCCTCGATGCCGCCATCCTGCCGGAGGACTGGCCTCACGGCGCCTACGCCGCCCGGATCATGACCCCCGAGGGACCTTCGGTCCTCGGCATCCTGAACGGCGCCGCCTTCGATCTCACCCCGGCCTTCGGCACGGTGCGGAGCTGGCTCGAGGAGGATGATCCCGCCGGCGCCATCCGCGCCCGCGGCGTGCCGGTCGCGCTCGACATCCCTGCCCTGCTCGCCAACAGCGCGCATGATGCGCGCCAGCCCGGCACCCCCTGGCTGCTGGCGCCGATCGACCTGCAGGCGGTGAAGGCGGCGGGCGTCACCTATGTGCGCTCCATGCTGGAGCGGGTGATCGAGGAGCGCTGCCGCGGCGACGCCTCGCGCGCCGATTCGGTGCGCGCCGAGGTGCGCACCATCATCGGCGACGACCTCGCCGCCATCCGCCCGGGCAGCCCGGAGGCGCTGAAGGTCAAGGAGGCGCTGGTCGCCAAGGGCTGGTGGAGCCAGTATCTCGAGGTCGGCATCGGGCCGGATGCCGAGATCTTCACCAAGTGCCAGCCCATGGCCGCGGTCGGGCTGGGCGCGAAGGTGGGCGTGCATCCCGCCTCCGCCTGGAGCAATCCGGAGCCGGAAGCGGTGATGGTGGTGAACAGCCGTGGCCGCATCCTCGGCGCCACGCTCGGCAACGACGTCAACCTGCGCGACGTGGAAGGCCGCTCCGCGCTGCTGCTCGGCCGCGCCAAGGACAACAACGCCTCCTGCGCGCTCGGGCCGTTCATCCGCCTGTTCGACGCCGACTTCACCCTGGAGGACATCCGCCAGGCGATCCTCACCGCCCGCATCGAGGGGCGCGACGGCTTCGTGCTGGAGGAGACCGGCGCCGTCGGATCGATCAGCCGCGACCCGGCCGAGCTCGTCGGCCAGCTGATCGGCGCGCATCACCAGTATCCGGACGGCGTGGTGCTGTTCCTCGGCACGCCCTTCTCGCCGACCCGGGATCGCGGCGCGCCCGGCATGGGCTTCACCCACAAGGAAGGCGACATTGTCACCGTCCGCACGCCACGCCTGGGCGCGCTGGTGAACGAGGTGGATCGCACCGACGAGTGCCCGCCCTGGGTGTTCGGCGCCGGCGCGCTGTTCGCGAATCTCGCCCGCCGGGGCCTGCCGCGCGGCAACCTGGTGAAGTCGTGAGGGAGGAAGTCGGCACGCTCGAGCGTGGCGACGGCGTGGCGCTGGCCTGGCGCCGCCTGCCCGGTCGTGCGCCGGGCGTGGTGTTCCTCGGCGGCTTCAACAGCGACATGACGGGGACGAAGGCGGAGTTCCTCGCCGGCTGGTGCGAGGCGCGGGGCCAGGCCTTCCTCCGTTTCGACTATTCCGGCCATGGCGCCTCCGGCGGCCGCTTCGTTGATGGCACCATCGGGGCTTGGGCGGAGGATGCGACCCTGGTGCTCGACCGCATGACCGAAGGCGGGCAGGTCCTGGTGGGTTCCTCGATGGGCGGCTGGATGGCGCTGCTGCTTGCGCTGCGCCGGCCGGAGCGCGTGCGCGCGGTGGTCGGCATCGCGCCGGCGCCGGACTTCACCGAGGACCTGATGTGGGCGGAGTTCCCGCCGGCGGCACGCGAGGCGATCCAACGGGACGGCGTGTGGCACCGGCCGAGCGAGTACGGCGACCCCTACCCCATCACCCGCGCGCTGATCGAGGAGGGGCGCGATCACCTGCTGCTGCGGGGCCCGATCGCGCTCACGGCGCCGCTCCGCATCCTGCAGGGCCAGCGCGATCCCGACGTGCCGTGGCGGCATGCGCTGCGCATCGCGGAGTGCGTCGCCGGCGAGGATGTGGCGGTGACGCTGATCAAGGACGGCGACCACCGGCTGTCGCGGCCGCAGGACCTGGCGCTGCTCGCGCGGACGCTGAAGCCGCTGCTCGGATAAGCTGGGGGGCGGAGAGAACTCCGCCCCCCAGATGCGCTCCGTTCTCCGCCCGACGACGCTGCGTCGCCTGAGAGTGCGGGAGGAGCCAGGCGCCAAATCACCAAAAAAAGGAGGTGGGGGTCTGGGGGCGGAGTTCACTCCGCCCCCAGTGTCCAGCCTCCGAGTTTCAGCGCAACCGCTCCTCCGCCAGCACCGCCCGCAGCCCCTCGCGATAGCTCGGGTAGCGCCACGCGATGCCGAGCGCTGCCTTGGTCATGCGGTTCGAAACCTTGCGGTTCTCCGCCCAGAAGCTGCGCGCCATCGGCGACATCGTCGCCGCCGCCTCCTCGAAGTGCAGCGCCGGAGGGGCCGGGACACCAAGCAGCCGCGCCGCCTCCTCCATCACCGCCGCGCTCTCGGCCGGTTCGTCGTCCACCAGGTGCAGCACCCGCACGCCTGGCGCCATCTCCTGCTCCATGGCCGCCAGCACCGCCTGCGCGATGTCGTCGCGGTGGATGCGGCCGAAGGCGTGGCCCGGCTTGACGATGCGCCGCGCCGTGCCGGCACGCAGGTCGTCGAAGGCCGAGCGCCCCGGCCCATAGATTCCGCCCGCACGAAACAGATCCAGCGCGCAGCGCCCCGCCGCGAAGCCTCGCCACGCCGCCTCCGCCGCCAGGCGCCGCTGCGAGCGCGGCTGGCCCGGCGCCGGTGGCGTCACCTCCTCCACCCAGCCGCCGCCACGATCGCCATAGACGCCGGTAGTCGAGAGATAGCCGATCCAGCACAGCGGCGCCGTCGCCAGCGCCGCGCCATGCGCCGCCAGCACCGGATCGCCCCCCTCCCCCGGCGGCGCCGTGACGAGGAGATGGGTCGCACGCGCCATCGCCGGGCCCGCGCGCGCGAACTCCACCACCGCGATATCCGCGAAGTCCTCGGCGAGGGCGGGATCGCGCACCGTCCCCATCACCCGCCATCCCGCTTTACGGGCCGCGCGCGCCGCGGCAGCGCCCGCGAAACCCAGCCCGGCCACCATCAGCATGTCGCCCACGCCACCCCACTGCCACGACCCCGCCGGTTTCGCCACCGGCGCCGGCATATTAGAGTGCACGCCCATGCAGCCCGCCCGTGCCGCCCTCGCCGGTGTGCTGGCGATCGCCGTGCTCGGCGGCGGCGCCGGCCTGTGGTGGCGATACGAGAACGGCGCCGCGCCCGCCGACGAGATCCTCCCCACCCCGCCCGAGCCGCCGCGCCTGGCGGATGCGCCGGAATACGACCGCTGCCTCGCCATGCTGGACGACGACCCGCAAGGCGCACGCCTGTTCGCCGATAGCTGGGCGCAGATGGGCGGCGGCGAAGGCGCGGAACACTGCGCCGCCCTCGCGACCCTCTCGCTCGGCGGCGCCGAGCGCGCCGCCGCGGAGCTCGAACGCATCGCCAGCCGCAGCCAGGCCGGCCTCGCCGCGCGCGCCGCCGTGTTCGGCCAGGCCGGCGAAGCCTGGCTCGCCGCCAACGACCCGCAGCGCGCCCACGCCGCGGTCACCCTCGCCCTCGCCCTCGCCCCGAACGACCCCGACCTGCTGGTGCAGCGCGCCAGCGCCTCGCTCGCCATCGACCGCCCCGGGGAGGCGCTGGCCGATCTCGACCGCGCCACCCAGCTCGACCCCAACCGCGCCGAAGCCTGGGTGCTGCGCGCCGGCGCGCTGCGCCGACAGGACCGCGTGGAGGCCGCCAGCCAGGACATCGCCCGCGCCCTGATGCTGCAACCGGAGAACCCGGAAGCGCTGCTGGAACGCGGCATCATCCGCCAACTCCGCGGCGACACCGCCGGCGCACGCGCGGACTGGGAACGCGCCATCGTCCTCGCCCCCGACAGCCCCGCCGCCGACCTCGCCGCCCAGAACCTCGCCCTGAACGAAGCCGGCCCGCAGCGTCGGTGACGGCGGGTTGCGCCTTGATGCCGTGATGCGGGCCAGGAGGGGCGCCGCCCCTCCTGGACCTCCCCGCCGGGGGGCAAGCGATGCCCCCCGGACCCCGCGGGCAAGGGTACAGGTCCGGGGGAGGGGGAGGGGCAGAACCGGCGCGTCGCTTCAAACGGTGCGCGATGCCCCTCCCCCTTCCCCGGACCTCTCCTCGCGGGGTCTGGGGGGCACGGCTGCCCCCCAGCGGGGAGAGCCCGAGAGGGGCAGCGCCCCTCTCGGTCCCGCAGCCGGGCCTCGAAGCGCAACCGCCGTCACTCGACCGGTGCGGGCGGCTCGTCCGGCGTGGCGCTGCGCGGGCGGGGTGGGGGTGGGGTCCAGGGGCGGGTGCCGCGCCAGGGGCGGTCGGCGATGATGTGTGGGCCGTCCTGGGTGAGCCAGACGGCGTGGGGGCCGTCGCGCCAGACGGTGAAGCGGTCGATGGTGATGCTGGCGTCGCAGCGGGTGCGGGTGGGCTCGGCGGAGAGGATGAGGCCGGCCTGGCCGCAGGCGTTGGCGGGCGGGTCGCCGCGCAGCAGGATGGCGCTGGCGCCGTGCGGGCGCGGCTGGATGCGGCAGGCGCCGGCGGTGCAGGCGAGGCCGGGGGCGTCGTGCACCGCGGGGAAGGGTTGGGCGGTGGTGGCGTAGAGGCGCTGCCAGGTGTCGCGCGTGAGGTTCGAGGCGCCGGAGCGGCGCTGGAGGTAGAGCGTGCCGTCTAGCCGCGCGGCGATCAGGCGGGCATCGCCGGAGATCAGCAGGTCGGGCGGCTGGACGGTGAGGCCGCTGAGCAGGCCGGCGGCCATGAGGGGGATGCCGGCGAAGCGCCAGCGGGCGCGCCAGAGGCAGAGCCACAAGAGCCCGAGGGCGAAGAGGCCGAGGCCCCAGGCGGGGAGTGGCGTCGCGGCCTGGGTGGCGCCAGGCCAGGCGGCGACGGTGCGGGCGACCAGCAGGATCGCCTCGACGCCCTTGCCCATCGCCCAGAGCGCGGGTGTCTCGAGGCCGAGCGGCATCAGCAGCACAGCGAGCATGCCGGCGGGCATGACGAGGATGGAGGTGATCGGCACCGCGATGGCGTTGGCGGCCATGCCGTACCATTGCAGCCGGCCGAAATGCGCCAGGCCGAAGGGGGTGGTGGCAGCGCCGGCGAGCAGGCTGGTGGCGGCGAGGCCGGCGAGCGCGACCAGGATGCGCCGCCACCAGGCGCGGTCGCCGCGCAGCCGCGCGAACCAGCCGCGTGCCGCGTCCCAGCCGGCGATCAGGGCGAGCACCGCGGCGAAGGACATCTGGAAGGAGGGGCCGAGCAGCGCGGCGGGCTGGATCAGCATGACCGCGGTGGCGGCGAGGGCGAGGCCGCGCAGCGAGATCGCGCGCCGCCCGGCAACGACGCCGAGCGTCACCAGTGCCGCCATGGCGAAGGAGCGCAGCATCGGCACCTGGGTGCCGGTGAGCAGCAGGTAGAAGCCGCCGGCGCCGAGCGCGCCGAGTGCGGCGACGGCCTTGCCCGGCACGCGCAGCGCGAGCGGCCGGCAGCAGGCGATGAGGAAGCGCAGCGCGGCGAAGCTGACGCCCATGACGATCGCGATGTGCAGGCCGGAGACGGAGAGGAGATGCGCGAGGCCGGCATCGCGCATGGCGGCGAGGTCGGCGGCGGGAATCACGCCCTGGGCGCCGGTGATGAGCGCGGCGGCGATGGCGCCGGCGCTATCGGGGATGGCGGCGGTGACGCGCTGCTCGAGGGTGGCGCGCAGCGCGGCGAGCGTTGCGCCGCCTTGGCCGGCGGTCACCTGGGCGGCGCCGATCGCGAAGCCGGCGCCGCCCTGCCCCGCGAAGAAGGCGGCGCGCTGGAAGTCCCAGGCGCCGGGATAGGCGGGGGCGGCGGGGCCGCGCAGCAGCGCGCGCACCTCCAGCCGGTCGCCGGGCCGCGGGCGCGCGGGGTCGTTGCTGCGCAGGCGGATGCGGACGGTGCGCGGCAATTCCGGCGCATCGGGCGCGAGGCGCAGCCCGGCCAAGGTGACACGGCGGCCCTCGGGGAGGAGCTCCACCTGCTGCACCGTGCCGCTGGCGATCACCGCGCGGTTGGGTAGGCTCAATGGCGGCGGCAGGCGCGTGGCGTGCCAGGTCGCGGCGGCGAAGCCGAGCGCGGCGGCGGCGGCGAGGCCGGTGCACCAGGCGGCGAGCGCTGCGTGGCGCGCCAGGGTAAGGGCAGCCAGGAGCAGCGCCACGGGCAGCCAGCACCAGGCGAGGGCAGGTTCCGCGCGCAGGCTGAAATAGGCGAGCAGCCCGCCGCCCATGGCGACCGGCAGCCACAGCGAAAGCCTGCCGCGCTCCGCCGCGAGCAGCCCATCACCCGCCGCCCTGGCCGCGTCGGCGAACCGCGCCGTGAAGCCCGGTGCCGCGACTGCCGCACCTTGCGCAGGAGTGCTGAAGCTTGCCATGACATTCAACCGCCACGCGCAGTCTAGAGCGGTTTCATCCGCTGTGTGCGCAATCGAGAAAGGCTGGGGGGCGGAGAGAACTCCGCCCCCCAGCCCCCCCACCTCCTTTTTTTGGCTACGGGGAAGCGGGGATAGCCCCGTTCTCCGCCCGACAACGGCGCGGCGCCTGAGAGCGCGGGAGGAGCCAGCGCCAAGAAGCCAAAAGAAGGAGGCGGGGGGTTTGGGGGGCGAAGTTCCCTCCGCCCCCCAACCTTTCTTTTTTCCGGACGGCGGCACCCGGTGCGCTCGGTCAATGACAGGCCGTGCGCCGCGGTGCCAGGCTGCGCTGCGACGATCCGCGGGAGGCGCCGCATGTCCTCGGACGCGCATGACCGCTGGGAGGCCGGCGATCCCTATGATCTCTATGTCGGGCGCTGGAGCCGCGCCGTCGCGGCAGTGTTCCTGGACCGGCTCGCGATCGCGCCCGGGCGGGACTGGCTCGATATCGGCTGCGGCACCGGCGCGCTGACCGGCGCGATCCTGGAGCGTTGCGCCCCGGCCTCGGTCACCGGCGTCGATCCCTCCGCCGGTTTCCTGGCGCGGGCGCGCGAGCGCCTCGCCGATCCGCGGCTGGTCTTGCACCAGGGCGATGCGCAGGCGCTGCCGGTGCCGGATGCCGCCTTCGATGCGGTGGTGAGCGGCCTCGTGCTGAACTTCGTGCCGGACCAGCCGCGCGCGGCGGCGGAGCTGCGCCGCGTGGCGCGGCCCGGTGCGACCGTCGCCGCCTATGTCTGGGACTATGCCGAGGGCATGCAGATGATGCGGCGTTTCTGGGATGCGGCGGCCGCGCTCGAGCCGGCTGCGGCGGCGCTGGATGAGGGCCGCCGCTTCCCGCTCTGCCGGCCCGACGCGCTGCAGGCGCTGTTCGCCGAGGCGGGCTTCGGCGCGGTGGCGGTGAACGCCATCGAGGTGCCGACCGTGTTCCGCGACTTCGACGATTTCTGGTCGCCCTTCCTCGGCGGCCAGGGGCCGGCGCCCGCCTGGTGCATGTCGCTCCCCGAGGTGTCGCGCGCGGCGATCCGCGAGCGGCTGCGCGCCACGCTGCCGGCCGCGGCGGACGGCACCATCCCGCTCGGCGCGCGGGCCTGGATGGTGCGCGGCGCCGCCTGACCCTTCCCCTCGCCCGCGATCGGGCCTACCTGCGCGCCATGACGCTCCGCACCCGCTTCGCCCCCTCGCCCACGGGCTACCTGCACATCGGCGGCGCCCGCACCGCGCTGTTCAACTGGCTGTTCGCCCGCCATCACGGCGGCCAGTACCTGCTGCGCGTCGAGGACACCGACAGGGCGCGCAGCACGCCGGAAGCGGTGCAGCAGATCCTCGACAGCCTCGAATGGCTCGGCCTCGCGCCGGACGAGCCGCCGGTGTTCCAGTCCGCCCGCGAGGCGCGCCATGCCGAGGTTGCGCATGCGCTGCTGGAAGCCGGCAAGGCGTACCGCTGCTACTGCACGCCCGAGGAGCTCGCCGAGATGCGCGAGCGCGCCGTCGCCGAGGGCCGCCCGCCGCGCTACGACGGGCGCTGGCGCGATCGCGATCCGTCCGAGGCGCCGCAAGGCGTGAAGCCCGCGATCCGCATCAAGGCGCCGCGCGAGGGCGAGACGGTGGTGCACGACCTGGTGCAGGGCGAGGTCCGCGTCGCCAATGCCGAGCTCGACGACATGATCATCCTGCGCTCGGACGGCACGCCGACCTACCAGCATGCCGTGGTGGTGGACGACCGCGACATGGCGATCACCCATGTCATCCGCGGCGATGACCACCTCACCAACGCTTTCCGCCAGTGCCAGGTCTACGACGCGATGGGTTGGCGCCGTCCCCATTTCGCGCACATCCCGCTGATCCACGGCGCCGACGGCGCCAAGCTGTCGAAGCGCCACGGCGCGGTAGGCGTGCTCGAATTCCGCGAGCAGGGCTACCTGCCGGAGGCGGTGTGCAACTACCTGCTGCGCCTGGGCTGGGGCCATGGCGACGAGGAATTCGTGCCGCGCGAGAAGGCGATCGCGCTGTTCGACCTCAAGGATGTCGGCCGCTCGCCGAGCCGGATGGACTACGCCAAGCTCACGCATCTCAACGGGCTCTATCTCCGCCAGAGCGAGGACGAGCGGCTGGTGCGCGAGGTGACGGAGCGGCTGGCGCAGCGCCCGGTGCTGTTCGGCACCGAGGGCGTCGAGCGCCTGCGGCTGCTGATGCCCGACCTCAAGGAGCGGGCGAAGACGATGGAGGAGCTCGCCGGCGGCGCGGTCTTCGTGGTGCAGGACGGCACGCCGCCGATGGAGGCCAAGGCCGCGGCGCTGCTGACGCCGGAAGCGAAGGCGCGGCTCGCCGATCTCGCGCAGTTCCTGACCGACGCGCCGTGGGAGCGGGCGGATCTCGACAAGTGGCTCAGGGATTATGCGGAGGTTAAGGGGGTGAAGCTCGGGCAGGTGGCGCAGCCGCTGCGCGCGGCGCTGACCGGCAGCACGACGAGCCCGCCGATCGACGCGGTGCTCTACGCGCTGGGGCGGACGGAAGCGGTGGAGCGCATCCTCGCCGCGGCGGAAGGGACTGCGCTGTAGGACACGGGGGGCGGAGAGAACTCCGCCCCCCGGGACCCCCCACCTCCTTTTTTTGATGACCTGGGGAGCGTGGCATCGGCGGCGCGACACCCGCCAAAGTGCGCGACGGCTGGGAGTGCGGGAGGCTACAAGGATGCGGCGGCGTCGAGACGGATGACGTAGGAACGCCAGGGGGCGCGCGACGCGACGCGCTCGTAGAGGGCGATCGCGGCGCGGTCGGCTTCGGGGACGATCCAGCGGAGATGCGACCAGCCGCGCTCGCGCCCGAGCGCGGCAAGCGCGGCGAGCAGCGCACGGGCGATGCCGCGCCCACGATGGTCGGGGCGGACGAAGAGATCGTCGAGCGCACCGCAGCGGCGGGCGAAGACCAGCTCGGGCAGCTCGAAGAACACGGCGAAGCCCACCGCCGCGCCACCTTCGAAGGCGGCGAGCAGCCCGGCGCGCGGATCGGCGGCGAGCAGCGCCGCAGCCGCCGCGCCGGACGCGACGGCGTCGCCGGCCAGCGTCGCCCGCATCTCCGCCGCATAGGCTTCGAACAAGGGCGCGAGCGCGGCCCGCGCCTCCGGCGGCACGGCGCTTATGGTCCAGCTCACGCGTGCGGTCTCCCCATCGCGCATGCGGCGCCCGCCCGGATCGCCATCCTGCCGGCGCACGCACCCCCCTGAAAGCGAAAGGGGCGCCGCCCGCCGCAGCGGACGACGCCCCGTCGCCGGGATCGTGCCGGTCCTCAGCTCATCGAGGATTCGGCGGGCGGCGTCGCGGATTCGGACGCCGCGGCGGCGCGCTTGGCGGCGCGGGTCGCGGCGGCCTTCTTCGCGGCCTCGGAGCGCGAGCTCGACTTCGGCTTGGCCGCAGCCGCAGTCCTGCGTGCCGCCGGCTTCTTGGCCGCCGCGGTCTTGCGCGCGGCAGGCTTGCGCGCCGTGGTGGTGCGCTTCGCCGCGGTCTTGCGGGCCGCCGGCTTGCGCGCCGTGGTCGCCTTCTTCGCCGCGGTGCGGCGCGTGGTGGTCGCCTTCTTGGCCGCCGGCTTGCGCGCGGTGGCCTTCTTCGCCGCCGGCTTGCGTGCCGTGGCCGCCTTCTTCGCCGCCGGCTTGCGCGCGGTGGTCTTCTTGGCGGCGGGCTTGCGGGTGGTCGCCCGCTTGCGGGTCGCCGCCATGGCCATGGCCTGGGCGCGCGGCGCCGCAGCCTCGATGGTCTCGTCGGTGTCAGTCATTGTCGGTTGGATCTCCATGCGTTCCGGTAAAGGCATTGCGACGCCGCGCCGTTGCCTCGGCGCTCACGGCGGCGCGCTGCCGCAGGACAGCAGGGCGGGACGTGCCAGGAAGGCCGCGCGCGGATCCCGTGGCGCGCGCCTGCCTCTGATGGGCCGTCCCGGTGCCGCAGCCGCCGCGATGCAAGGCCAGCGGCGCTGCGCCGCGTGCCAGCTCCGGCCTCTCTCCCGCCAAGGCGGAGCGCTCTCTGCGTTCCTGGCGGTGCGGGGTGCGCCGCGCCTCGCGCGCGGCGGACCCCATGAGCCTGCGGTCCATGGACCGTCCTTCCCTGCTGCGGCACGCCGCTGCTGCGCTCCTCGGGTCCGTCCTCCGCTGTCCTTCGCGTCGCTCGGCTCGGGAGCATCGGGTGACTCGCTTCGTCGAATCGCAGTCAACGGTGCGCGCGCGAATCACGCTATCTGCATGCACAACATGCATGTCAACAAAATCCGCACATGCACGTGCGCAAAACGCATGTGATCGCCGCTGCGTTGCTCTGCAAGAGGTCGCGAAGGCGCCTTCGTCGGCGCCGGCGCGCATCCTTCGCGCGCCGCTCGCTCCCGCCGCGCGCCACCGCGCGGCGGGTGCGAGGCACCGCTCAGCCGCGCTGAGCGATGGGAACCACACCCCGCTGCGCGAGGCCGGTGTAGTGCGAGAGCGGGCGGATCAGCCGGTTGTCCGCCGCCTGCTCCAGCACATGCGCCGCCCAGCCGGTGATGCGGGAGGCGACGAAGATCGGGGTGAACAGCGGGATGTCGAAGCCCATCAGGTAGTAGGCGGGGCCTGTGGGGAAATCGAGGTTGGGGTGGATGTTCTTCCGGGCCAGCATCTCGCCGGCGAGGATGCGGCTGATCTCCATCCAGCGGGTGTCGCCCACCACCGCCGCCATCTTCTCGGCGTACTTGGTCATGGTCGGCACCCGGCTGTCGCCATGCTTGTACACCCGATGGCCGAAGCCCATGACCAGGGCGTGGTGGTCGAACTTGCCTTCCAGCCAGGCGGCCGCCTTCGAAGGCTCGCCGATCTCCTTCAGCATGTGCATCACCGCCTCGTTGGCGCCGCCATGCAGCGGACCCTTGAGGGCGGCGATCGCCGCGGTGATCGCCCCGTGCATGTCCGCCCCGGTCGAGGTGACGGTGCGGGCGGTGAAGGTGGAGGCGTTGAAGGTGTGCTCGGCATAGAGGATCAGGCTGACATCGAAGGCCTTCACCACTTCGGGCTGCGGCACCTTGCCGAACACCAGATGGAAGAAGTGCTCGGGGAAGGCGAGCGCGGGATCGGGCGCGATCGGCTCGAGCCCCTTGGCGGCGCGGTGGGCAGCAGCGACGGCGCTCGGGATCTTGGCGAGGAGGCGCATCGCCTTGCGCCGCTGCGCCGCGTCGGAGACGTCGCCGGCCTCGGGATCCTCCATGCCCATGAAGGAGACCGCGCTGCGGATCGCGTCCATCGGATGCGCGTCCTTCGGGAATTCCTTGATGACGCGGTGCAGCGTGGGCGTGAGCGCGCGGTTCGCCCGCTCCTCCTGCTGGAAGGCGGCGAGCTCGGCCTTCGTGGGCAGCTCGCCGTTCCACAGCAGGTAGGCGACCTCCTCGAAGGAGGCCTCCTCGCAGAGATCCTGCACGGCATAGCCGCGATAGGTGAGGCTGTTGGTCTCCGGCATCACCTTGGAGACGGCGGAGACATCGGCCAGCACGCCGACCAGCCCCTTCCTGATCTCGGGCTGAGTGGTCTCGCTCATGCGTTCACTCCTTGCTGGATCGTTGACGATGGGCGCGCAGGCGGCGCGCCGGGCGCCGCGCAGCCTGCGCCGGTTGCCGTGCCCCCACCAGAGGGGCACGGCGGTCTCGCCCGCGCCGCCACGGATGCGGATGGCGCCGGCGGCATGCTCAGAAGATCCCGGGCTTGCTCTCGGCGAGCGCGCCGGCGGGGAGCGCGACGTTGAGCGCACCGAGCTCGCCCGCCTTCAACCGCGGCAGGTCCTGCACCGCCTCGAGGAAGCGATTGGCCTCGCGGGTTGAGATGATGCCCTCGCTCAGGATGCGGAACTTGCGGATGTAGTCTTCCCGCCCGAACGGCTTGGCGCCCAGCGGGTGGGCGTTGGCGACCGCCATCTCGTCCACGAGGCGCGTGCCGTCCTCGAGGATGATCTCCACCCGCGCGCCGAAGGCGAGCTCATTGGGGTCGCGCGCGTGGTAGCGCCGGGTCCACTCCGGGTCCTCGCGCGTCTCGATCCGGTGCCAGAGGCGGACGGTGTCGGGCCGGCCGGCGCGCTTCGGGCTGTAGCTCTCGACGTGGTGCCAGCGCCCGTCCTGCAGGGCGACGGCGAAGATGTACATGATCGAGTGGTCCAGGGTCTCGCGCGACGCCTTGGGGTCCATCTTCTGCGGGTCGTTGGCGCCGGTGCCGATCACGTAGTGCGTGTGGTGGGAGGTGTGGATGATGATCTTCTCGATCGCCGCCTCGTCCTGGATCGTCTCGCGCATGCGAAAGGCGAGGTCGATCAGCGCCTGGGACTGGTACTCGGCCGAGTGCTCCTTGGTGTAGCTGTCGAGGATGGCGCGCTTCGGCTCGCCGGCGCCGGGCAGCGGGACCTCGTAGTAGACCGGCTGGTAGACGGCGGCGCGGCCCTCCTTGTCGGCGGTGCTGCGGCCGGAGAGCACCCAGGCGATGACGCTGTCCTCGCCTTCGTAGATCGGGCTCGGCGCGCCCTCGCCGCGCATGCAGCGGTCCACCGCCTCGATGGCGAGCTTGCCGGCATGGGCGGGCGCATAGGCCTTCCACGAGCTGATCTCGCCCTTGCGGCTCTGGCGGAAGCTGACCGAGGTGTGCAGCGCCTGCTGCACCGCCTGGAACACCACCTCCTGCTTGAGCCCGAGCAGGGTGCCGATGCCCGCCGCCGCCGAGGGGCAGAGGTGGGCGATGTGGTCCACCTTGTGCTCGTGCAGGCAGATCGCGCGCACCAGGTCGATCTGGATCTCGTAGCCGGTGGCGAGGCCGCGGATGAGGTCGCGCCCGGACCGCCCTATCGTCTGCGCGACGGCGAGGATCGGGGGGATGTTGTCGCCGGGGTGGGAGTAGTCGGCGGCCAGGAAGGTGTCGTGCATGTCGAGCTCGCGCACCGCGGTGCCGTTCGCCCAGGCCGCCCATTCCGGCGAGAAGGTTTTCGCGCCGGGCACGCCGAAGATTGTGGCGCCCTCCTTGCGGGGATGGCCGAGCGCCATGCCGCGGGCGGAGACCACCGGCCGGCGGTTGATCGCAGCGATGGCGACCGCGGCGTTGTCGATGATGCGGTTGATGATCATCTCGGCGACCGGCTTCTCGACCGCCACCTTGTCGGTGGCGACCGCGGCGATCTTCCAGGCGAGCTGGTCTTCGCGCGGCAGCAGGTCCTTCGAAGCGTGGACCTTGACCGGATGCAGTTGCATGAGCGTCGTGTTCCCCTCGAGCCGTGGATGGAGGACGTCCTTCTGCGCCGGGGGCGGCCGATCGTCCATTCCGATTGACTGGCCGGGGCGATAGGCTTTCCGTATCGCGCCATGGATTTCCGCCTGGTGCGCCGGCTCGGGCATTTCCTCGCGGTGGCCGAGGAAGGGCATTTCGGCCGCGCCGCCGCCCGCCTCGGCATCTCGCAGCCGCCGCTGACCGCGCAGATCCAGGCGCTGGAGGCGGAGCTCGGCATCCGCCTGCTGGAGCGCACCGGCAAGGGCGCGCGGCCGACGCGGGAGGGCGAGGCGCTGCTGCCGCTGGCGCGGCGGCTGGCGAGCGACGCCGCAGCGCTGGCGGGGTTGGCGCGGGAGCTGCGCGCCGGGCGCAGCGCGCCGGTGGCGATCGCCTGCGTAACCTCGGCGCTGTTCGACTATCTCCCGCCGCTGGTGCGCGGCTTCCAGGCGGCGCGGCCGGAGGCGGCGGTGACGGTGCGCGAGATGGACACCGCCGATGCGCTGGAGGCGCTGCGGCGCGGCGAGGTGGACATCGCGCTCTTGCGGCACGACCGCGACCGCGCCCCGGTGCGGCTGCGGCCGCTCGGCGAGGACCATCTCGTCGTCGCGCTGCCGGAGGGGCATGCGCTGCTGGGAGGGACGGATCCGGTGCCGCTGGCGGCGCTGGCGGAGGAGCCGATGCTGATGCTGCCGCGCGCGATCAGCCCGGCCTATGCGGATGCGATGGTCGCGGCCTGCCGCGAGGCGGGCTTCGCGCCGCAGGTGGTGCGGGAGGTGGGCTCGGCGATGGCGCAGCTCGGCTTCGTCGCGGCGGGGTTGGGGGTGGCGCTGGTGTCCTCGGGGATGGCACGGGTGAAGCCGCCGGGGGTGGCGTTCCGCACGCTGGCGGGACCCATCCGTGCCGTGGGGGTCGCTTTGGCGTGGAACGCGGAACGGGAGAGCGAGGCGACGCGGCTGGCGCTGGCCCTGGTGGCGGCTTGAAGAAAGACCGGGGGGCGGAGAGAACTCCACTCCCCGAACCCCCCGCCTCCTTTTTTTGGTGACTTGGGAAGGGCTGGAACCGCCGTTCTGGAACCGGCAAGGCTGCGGCGCCGGAGAGTGCGGGAGGTGTGGCAGAAGGGTTCGTCGCCGGGCCCCCATATCCCTGCACGCATGGCCGTGAAGCGCTTCATGGCGGCCACTGCGGCCGTGGCCTAGCCTGCCGTCGCCCGGCCATGTCCGGGAACGAGGCTCCCATGCAAGCCGCCCCGCGCCGCTTCCTGCTCGCCGCCCTCGCCGCCCTGGCGCCCTTCGGCGCCGCACTGGCCGAGCCCTATGTCATCCTGAATGGGCGCCGCCTGACCGACCCCGAGCTGGCGCAGCTCGAAGCCTATGCCTGCACCCCGATCCCCAACGGGAATTACTGGCTGAACACCGCCACCGGGCTGTGGGGCATGGCGGGCGATCCCGCGCCGCGCGGCCATATCCGCGATTGCTGCAACGGTCAGTGCGCCCGGCCGGGGCTGTCCCAACGCGGCCGGCTGTTCACGCCCTACGACTGGGTCCGCTGAACGCGCCGCCATGGGCGGCGCGGCGGGCTTGGCTTAGTCTCGCCCGCCATGCAGAGCCCCTATGACCGCGTGATCCGCGGCGACCTCGTCCTTTCCGACGGCATCCTGCGCGACGGCTATGTCGCCATCCGCGGCGAGACCATCGCCGCGATCGGCGAGGGCGCGCCGCCGCCCGCGACGGAGGTGATCGACTACTCGGGGCGGTTCGTGCTGCCGGGGCTGGTGGATGGGCACATGCACACCTCCTCCGCCCTGGGCTGGCCGGGGATCGAGGGGGCGACGCGGAGCGCCGCCGCCGGCGGCGTCACCACCTGCGTGGACATGCCCTATGACGTGCCGCGGCCGGTGACCGATGCCGGCATCTTCCGCGAGAAGACCGCCTGGGTGGCGCGCACGGCGCATGTCGATGTCGCGCTGTACGGCACCATCACCAAGACGGGCGGGGTGGATGCGATCGCCGGCCTGGCCGAGGCTGGCGCCTGTTCCTTCAAGCTCTCCACCTACGAGTACGACCCGGTGCGGTTCCCGCGCATCGACCACCCGACCATGGTCGCGGCCTTCCGGGAGATCGCCAAGACCGGGCTGATGGTGGCGATCCACAACGAGGACCAGGAACTGGTGACGCGGCTGACCGAGCAGGCCAAGGCGGCGGGCAACACCGGCCCGATCTGGCATTGCCGCACGCGGCCGCCGCTGGCGGAAAGCATGGCCGATCTCGAGATCTTCGAGATCGGGCTGGAGACCGGGGCGCATGTGCACATCGCCCATTCCTCGCTGGCCCGCGGCTTCGAGATCGCCGAGGTGTTCCGGCGCATGGGCGGCAAGGCCACCGGCGAGGCCTGCATCCAGTATCTCTGCATGACCGAGGAGGACCTGCCGCGGCTGGAAGGCTTCGGCAAATGCAACCCGCCCTTCCGCAGCGCGGCCGAGGTGGCGCGGATGTGGGAGGCCTTCGCCGCGGGGCAGGTCGCGTATGTGTCCACCGATCACGCCCCCTGGCCGCGCGCGCGCAAGATCTACGAGGGCGACATCTTCGCGGTGGGCGCCGGGCTGACCGGGCTCCAAAGCTTCGCGCCGCTGATGGCGACGCTGCTGAGCGAGCGGTCGCTCCCGCTCACCCAGATGGCGCGCTACTGCGCGGAGCGGCCGGCCAGGTTCCACGGGCTGTTCCCGAAGAAGGGCGCGATCCGGGCGGGGAGCGATGCCGATCTCCTGGTGCTGGAGACCGGCGACTTCGTGTTCGACGCGCGCGCGATCGAGGACCGCGAGGAGAATCGCTGGTCGCCCTATGACGGCCGGCGCATGGCGGCGCGGGTGGCGGCGACCTTCCTGCGCGGACGCTGCGTGTGGGACGGCAAGGCAGTGCTGGCGCCGCCGGGCACCGGGCAGTTCGTGCCGCGGCAGCACAACGGGACGTATCTCGGGGTGGACTGAGGCGCGGCGCGCCTAGGGCGCGGGATTGCCCGCTTGCAGATGCGCGGCCAGGCGCCGGACCAGCTGCGCGTCGGCCGGCGCGGCGAGCAGGGCGGCGAGGTCGAAGGCGGGGTTCGCGGCGATGGGTAGGGGGCTCCGCCCATCTACCGAGCGGATCGGCTCCAGCACCTGCAGCGCCTGGCGGTGCAGGTCCGACAGGCTTATGCGCCGCGCCATGCTCGGCGCGAACGCCGCCTGCGCCTCGGTCAGCTGCGCGATGGCTTCCGAGATCCAGTGCTCCACGGCGCCGCTGTGCGGGTAGGCGGCGATCTTCATCAGGTGGAGCATCGCCTGGCGCAGATGGCTTTGCGCGGCACGCAGCTCGGAACGCCCCACGTCCTCGATCTCCTCGATGACGTGGTCCCAGTCCACGCCCTCCGCCCCGGCAGCGGCGCCGAGCCGGTCCCGCGCGCGCCGCAGCAGCACGGACTGTGCTTCGCTCCAGGCCAGGATATCCTGCTCATAGAGATCCTCGGCCGGCGGATCGGGCGAGCGCAGATGGACGGACATGACCGGATGATGGGGCTTCGCGACCTTCCCTCCAAGCACAACCCGAAGCGGGCGGCGTTGGCATGAGCCGCGTCCTCAGCATCGCCGGGGCCCAGATGGGGCCCAACCAGCGCGCCGACAGCCGCGCCGCGATCCTCGCCCGCATGATCCGGCTGCTCGAGCAGGCGGCGGAGCGGGGGGCGCGGCTGGTGGTGTTCCCGGAGCTCGCCTTCACCACCTTCTTCCCGCGCTGGCTGATCGAGGACGAGGCGGAGCTGCTCTCCTATTATGAGCGCGCCATGCCGAACCCGGCGGTGCAGAAGCTGTTCGACCGCGCCCGCGCGCTCGGGGTCGGGTTCTATGTCGGCTATGCCGAGCTGACGCCGCGGGGCGAGCGCTTCAACAGCGCGATCACGGTGGGGCCGGACGGCGCGGTGCTGGGCAAGTACCGCAAGATCCACCTGCCCGGCAGCGTCGCACCGCGCGAGGGCGCGCGCTACCACCAGCTCGAGAAGCGCTACTTCGCCTACGGCGATCTCGGCTTCCCGGCCTTCCGCGGCCCCGCCGCCTGGGGGGCGCCGGTGATGGGCATGCTGGTCTGCAACGACCGCCGCTGGCCGGAGGCCTGGCGCGTCTACGGGCTGCAGGGGGTGGAGCTGATGGTGATGGGCTACAATTCGGCCGCCTACGACCCCAATGGCGGCGCGACCGAGGACGCCGCGCTGCGCAGCTTCCACTCCACCCTGGCGGTGCAGGCGAACGCCTACATGAACGCGACCTGGGCGGTCTCGGTCGCCAAGGCGGGGAACGAGGACGGCTCCGGGCTGATCGGCGGCAGCGTCATCGTCGATCCGAACGGGCGGGTGGTGGCGGAGGCGCGGACGCTGGAGGACGAGCTGATCATGGCGGAGCTGGATCTCGAGGCCTGCCGGCAGGGGAAGGAGAAGATGTTCGACTTCGCCGCCCATCGACGCCCGCAATGGTACCGCCCGATCGTCGATCGGGTGGGGGCGGTGCCGCCGTCATGAAGTTCCGGGTCGAGCCGCAGGAGGATGGCCGGCATTTCTCGGTGCTGGCGCCGGATGGGGAGATCATCGCGGTCACGCGGACGCGGGAGGCGGCGGAGGCGCTGTCGGAGGCGTTCCTGACCGCCTGGGAGGAGGCGATGCAGGATGCGGTGGCGCTGGTGCGCCGCCGGCATGGGCCGGCCCTGGTGGACCCGCGCTGAGCGGGATTGCATGCAGTCGGGCGATTTCCGCGGAGGCCGCTCGAAAAAGAGCTGGGGGGCGGAGTGAACTCCGCCCCCCAGACCCCCCACCTCCTTTTTTTGGCTACGGGGAAGCGTGGCGTGCTCCGTTCTGAACCCGACAACGCTGCGGCGCCTGAGAGTGCGGGAGGAGCCAGCGCCAAGTAGCCAAAAAAAGGAGGTGGGGGTGTGGGGGCGGAGTTCTCTCCGCCCCCACTCTTTCCAGAGGCGCCGCGGCAAAGTCGCGATTGCATGCAATCGGCCGGTTCCTGTATGCTTCCGGGCAACAGGAGGACGTCCCGCATGTTCCCGCGCAACGCCTGGTACGCCGCCGCCTGGGACCACGAGGTCGGCCGCGCCCTGCTCGCCCGCACAGTCTGCGACGAGCCCATCGCCCTCTACCGGCGCCAGGACGGCTCCCCCGCCGCGCTGCACGATGCCTGCTGGCACCGCCTGGTGCCGCTCTCCATGGGCCGGCTCAAGGGCGACGAGGTGGTCTGCGCCTATCACGGCCTCGCCTTCGGCGCCGATGGCCGCTGCACCCACATGCCGAGCCAGGAGACCATCAACCCCTCGGCCTGCGTGCGCGCCTACCCCGTGATGCAGCGGCACCGCTTCGTCTGGGTGTGGATGGGCAACCCGGCGGCGGCCGACCCCGACCTCATCCCCGACCTGCATTGGAACGACGATCCGGCATGGGCGGGCGACGGCGCGTTGCTGGAGGTGCGCTGCGACTACCGCCTGGTGATCGACAACCTGATGGACCTGACGCACGAGACCTTCGTGCACGGCTCCTCCATCGGCAACGAGGCGGTGGCGGAAGCGCCATTCGACTCCGAGAACGACACCCGCTTCGCCACGGTGACGCGCTGGATGCACGACATCGAGCCGCCGCCCTTCTGGGCCGGGCAGCTCGGCAAGCCGGGCAAGGTGGATCGCTGGCAGATCATCCGCTTCGAGCCGCCCTGCACCATCGCCATCGATGTCGGCGTCGCACCCACCGGCACCGGGGCACCGCAAGGCGATCGCAGCCAGGGGGTGAACGGCTTCGTGCTGAACACCATCACGCCCTCCACCGCGAATTCCTGCTTCTATTTCTGGGCCTTCTGCCGCAACTACGACATCCTGAACCAGCGCCGCACCCATGAGCTGCGCGAAGGCGTCCGCCGCATCTTCCGCGAGGACGAGCTGGTGCTGGAGGCGCAGCAGCGCGCGATCGAGCGCTTCCCGGGGCGGCCGCTGATGAACCTCAACATCGATGCGGGCGGGCTGCGGGCGCGGCGGCTGATCGAGCGCATGCTGGCGCGGGAGCGCGAAGCTTCCGGGTTGCGGCCGGCGGCGGCGGCATGAGATTGGCGCCCCGTTTACGTCGAGCGTCGCGCGGCGGCGGCGCCGGCCTCAAGGACGCTGCGCGCCGGCTGCGCCGGTCGGCTTCGCCGATCCTTGACCCCGTCACCGCCGCCGCGCGCTGCGAATGCGTGGCCGGGACGAGGGAACGGCGCTTTCGGCCGAACCAGGGAACGGGAGTTGGGGGCGCTTCGGCATGAGCGCGGGATTCCTTGTTGCGCGAGTCGTGGGTGCCGCGATGCTGGCGCCGGATATCCGCCTGCTCGAGCTCGCCGCGACGGAGGGAAGGCCCCTGCCCCCGCATGAGCCCGGCGCGCATGTCGATGTGCTGGTGCAGCTTTCGGGCGGGGCGCAGATCCGCTCCTACTCGCTGCTCGGGGACGGCAGCGATGCGGGCCGCTACGCGATCGCGGTGCGGCTGGATCCGTCGGGGGGCGGGGGATCGCGCTTCATGCACGCGCTCGCGGTGGGCGATGCGCTGTCGGTCTCGGCGCCGCGCTGCCATTTCCCGATCGCGCCGGGGGCCAGCGAGCACCGGCTGATCGCCGGCGGCATCGGCATCACCGCGACGCTCTCGCTGCTGCGCGCGCTGGTGCAGGGGCGTGCGCCGGTGACGCTGGACTACGCCGCGCACACCGCCGACCGGCTGGTGTTCCGCGACGCGATCGCCGCCCTGCTGCCGCAGGGTGCCGCGCGGTTCCACGTCTCGGCGGAGGGCGGGCGGCTGGATCTGGATGCCGCGCTGTCGGGCTATCGGCCCGGCGCCATGGCCTATGTCTGCGGGCCGCGGCGCATGGTGGCGGCGGCGCAGGCCGCCGCGTCGCGCACCGGGTGGCCGGAGGGCGCGTTGCGCATCGAGCTGTTCGGCACCCATGCGCCGGAGGCGGACCGGCCCTTCCGCGTCACGCTGTTGCGCAGCGGGCGGGATGTCGAGGTGCCGGCGGGACGGTCGCTACTGGATGTGCTGGAGGAAGCGGGGACGGATCCGATCGCCGATTGCCGGCGCGGCGAATGCGGGCTGTGCGTGGTGCATGTGGCCGGCGTGGAAGGGCGGCTGCTGCACCGGGACGTGTTCCTGAGCGAGCGTCAGCGCGCCGAGGGCTGCGACATCTGTACGTGTGTCTCGCGCGCGGAGGGGCGGGTGCTGCTCGACGCGTAGCGGGTTACGCCTCCTCGAGTGCCGTCGCCGCTTCGCTATGCGCCACGAGCCGCCGCAGCAGGGCCATGAAGATCTCCCGCTCGGCAGCGGTGAAGGCCTCCATCAGCCGGTCCTGCACGCGCGTGACCGCGGGGCCGACGCGGCGGAGCAGCACCCTGCCCTCCGGCGTCAGGGTCAGCAGCTTCACGCGCCGGTCGGCTGGGCTCGCGCCGCGGCGGATGAGCCCCTTCGCCTCCAGCCGCTCCAGCACGCCGCCCAGCGTGGAGCGGTCGAAGGCGATGAGGTCGGAGAGGCGGGTGGCGTCCACGCCCGGGTTCTCGCGGATGGCGACCAGCGCCGCGTACTGCACCGAGGTGAGGTCGCCGCCGCATTCCTCCGCGAACAGCGCCATCGAGACCTGGTGCGCGCGGCGGATCAGGTGCGCGGGCCGGGCATGGACATCGTCCATCGACATCGCGTCACTCCGGGCGGATGCCGGCCCGGCGCGCGATCTCCGCGTTGCGCGCGGCTTCGGCCTGGAGGAAGCGCGCGAAGCCCGCCGAGTCCTCGGCCACCGGATCGGCACCCTGCTCGGCCAGCCGCGCCGCCATGGCGGGCTCGCGCGCGACCGCCTGGATGGCGGCGTTGACGCTGCGCAGCGTGTCCTCCGGCAGGCCCTTCGGCGCCCAGACCGCGTACCACAGCGTGAAGACCATGTCGGGCAGCCCGGCTTCCGCCATGGTGGGGAGCGCGGGCACCAGCGCGCTGCGATGCGTGCCGGTGAGGGCGAAGCCGCGCAGCCTGCCGGCCTGCAGATGCGGCAGGGCAGAGAGTAGGGGGGCGACCATGAGCGTCGCCTGGCCGCTCAGCACATCGGTGAGCGCCGGCGCGGTGCCGCGATAGGAGACCACGAGCGAGTCCACGGCGATGCGCGCCTTGAAGCTTTCCGTCGCGAGATGGCCCATGGCGCCGAGCGCGGAATTGGCGAAGGTGAAGCGCTGCGGTTCGGCGCGCATGGCGGCGATCAGCGCGGGGAGATCGGCGGGCGTGGCTTGCGGGTTGCCGACCAGCACGAGGGGCGCGGTGGCGAGGCGGCCGATGGGGGTGAAGTCGGCGATCGGATCGTAGGGGACGGCGCGCATGACATGCGGCGCCATCAGGTGGATGTCGGCGTTGACGAGGAAGGTGAGGCCGTCCGGCGCGGCGCGCGCGACCTCGGCGGCGCCGAGGGTGTTGTTGGCGCCGGAGCGGTTCTCCACGACCCAGACCTGGTTGAGGAGCTCGGCCAGGCGCTGGGCGTAGAGGCGGCCGATCACGTCGATCGCGCCGCCCGGCGCGGCGGGCACCACCAGCCGCACCGTGCGTCGCTGCGCCGCCGCCGCGCGCGGCAGCGCGATGGCAGCGAGCAGCAGGGCGCGGCGCGTCACAGCCCGGCGAATCCGGCGCGGGCGCGGAAATAGCCCCAGGCGCGCTCGAGCGGCCGATCGCCCAGCAGCGTCGCGCGCGTCATCGCGGTCTCGCCCTCGGTCAGGTAGCGCGGCGTGCCGAGGGCGAGCGCGGCTTGCTGCAGCTTGGCGTTGTCCTTCATGCGGATGGAGACGAACACCACCGCCGGCAGGCTGTGCGCGACGCAGACCGCGCCGTGATTCCAGAGCAGCGCGGCGGGGCGGTCGGCGAGCGCACGGGCGAGCGAATCCGCCTTCGGCGCATCGTCCACCAGCATGTTGGTGTCGCCGAACTCGGTGCGGGAATCCCAGATCGGGACCTCGCCGCCGAGCACCGATCCCATGTGGAAGATGGGCTTGAGCGCGATGCCGGAGACCGTGAAGGGCAGCACTGCGGGGGCGTGGTGGTGCACGCTCGCCTGCACATCCGGCCGGGCGGCGAAGATGCGCGCATGCAGGATGGATTCGAGATAGGGACGCCTGCCCTGCGGGTCGATCGGATTGGCGTCGAGATCGAATTCCAGGATGTCCTCGCGCGTCACCAGCTCGGGGCTGCGCGAGCGCGAGAGGAAGAAGCGGTCCGGCCGGGCGGGATGGCGCAGCGCGACATGGCCGAAATCGTCCAGCACATCCTCATGGGCGAGGATGCGGTTGGCGATGACCAGGTCGGTCAGCAGCGCATCCAGGGCCTTGGCGTCGCTCATCTCGCTCCCTCCTTGGGCGTTGATTGACAGCATACGGTCAATCAGCATACGGTCAAAGCACAAGAATGCGCTCGGGAGGATGCCATGGCGCCGCGGCCTTTCCTGATCGCCGGGGGTGGGATCGGCGGGCTGGCAAGCGCGATCGGCCTGGCGCGGCACGGGGCCGAGGTCGCCGTGCTCGAGAAGGCGCCGGTGCTCGGCGAGATCGGCGCGGGCATCCAGCTCGGGCCCAATGCCTTCCATTGCTTCGATGCGCTGGGCGTGGGCGATGCGGCACGCGGCATGGCGGTCTATATCGATCAGCTCCGCCTGATGGACGCGCTGACCGCGGAGGAGATCACGCATGTCGATCTCGGCGAGCCGTTCCGCGCGCGCTTCCGCAACCCCTACGCCGTGGTGCATCGCGGCGATCTGCACAAGGTGCTGTTGCAGGCCTGCGAGAGCGATCCGCGCATCGCGCTGCGCACGGCCTCCGAGGTGGTGCGCTACGAGCAGGACGGTGGCGGCGTCACCGCCATCCTGGCAGGCGGCGAGCGCGTGCAGGGCATGGCGCTGATCGGCGCGGACGGGCTGTGGTCCAGTGTGCGCCAGCAGCTTGCGGCCGACGGGCCGCCGCGGGTGTCGGGCCACACGACATTCCGCTCCGTCATCCCGACCGAGGCGATGGCGGAGGATCTGCGCTGGAATGCGGCGACGCTATGGGCAGGGCCGAAATGCCACCTGGTGCACTATCCGCTGTCGGGGTGGAAGGTGTTCAACCTGGTGGTGACCTGCCACAACGACGCGCCCGAGCCGGTGGCCGGGCAGCCCGTGGAACAGGAGGAGGTGCTGCGCCACTTCCTGCACATCCATCCGCGTGCGCAGCAGATCATCCGTCACGGCTCGAACTGGAAGCTGTGGGTGCTGTGCGACCGCGAGCCGATCGAGGGCTGGGTGGATGGGCGCGTGGCGCTGCTCGGCGATGCGGCGCATCCGATGCTGCAGTATTTCGCGCAAGGGGCCTGCATGGCGCTGGAGGACGCGGTGTGCCTGGCGCGCATGGTGGGCGAGCATCCCGGGCGCATCGAGGAGGCGTTGGCGGCGTACCGGGAACGGCGGGTGCTGCGCACGGCGCGGGTGCAGCTGCAGTCGCGCGCGATCGGGGAGCATATCTATCACCCCGCCGGCGCGCATGCGTCGCTGCGCAACAGCATCATGAAGGCGAAGACGTCGGAGGATTTCTACGACGACCTTGCGTGGCTGTATGGCGGCGGGGATGCGGCGTACGAGGCCCCTCCCCGCGCTCACTGAGCAGCGGCGAGGACGCTGCGCCGGTGGCGGGCGAGCCGCGCCGCGGCGATGGCGGCACAGGCGAAGATCAGGGCGGTGGCGATCGACATGGCGTTGTTCTCCGCTTGGCTTGGCCGCGGCGCAGGATGCGACGCGACGGCGCGCTTCTAGGGCCGGAGACGCGTGCCGGATGTTCCCGGGGGAACCGGGCGAAAGGGAAAAGGATCGGGGGCGGAGAGAACTCCGCCCCCGAACCCCCACCTCCTTTTTTTGACTCCTGGCGCGGGCTCCTCCCGCACTCTCAGGCGCCGCAGCGTTGTCGGGCTGAGAACGGAGCTCGCCGTCTGGGGGGCGGAGTTCTCTCCGCCCCCCAGCTCTCTTCTTTCGAGCGGGCACACCGCGGAGGAAAACGCTCTATGCGTGGCCGCCGAGATAGATTTCCGCGACGCGCGGGTCGGTCGCCATCTGCGAGGCAGGGCCGGAAAAGGCGATGCGGCCGCCTTCCATGATGTGGGCGTGGTCGGCGGCGGCCAGCGCGGCGCGGGCGTTCTGCTCGACGAGGAGGATGGGGGTGCCCTGCTCGCGGATGGCGCGGATCAGGGCGAAGATCTGCGCAACCAGGCGCGGGGCGAGGCCGAGCGAGGGCTCGTCGAGCAGCAGAAGCTTCGGGCGCGCCATCAAGGCACGGCCGATGCAAAGCATCTGCTGCTCGCCGCCGGAAAGCGAGCCGGCCATCTGGCGGAAGCGCTCGCGCAGCACGGGGAAGAGAGAGAGGACGCGTTCCTGCTCCGTGGCGAAGGCTTCGCCGGCAAGGTGGGCGCCGCCGAGGCGCAAATTCTCGGCGATCGTCATGGCGCCGAAGATCTGGCGGCCCTCGGGGGCCTGGGCGAGGCCGCGGGCGACGATGGCATGGCTGGGCAGGCCGCCGATCTCCGCGCCGAGGAAGCGGATGGAGCCGCCCGCCGGTTCGTAGATGCCCGAGAGGGTGCGCATCAGCGTGGTCTTGCCGACGCCGTTGGCGCCGAGGACGCAGACGATGCCGTGGCTCGGCACGGAGAGGCTGACGCCGCGCAGGATCTCGAGCGCGCCGAGGCGGACGCGGAGCTCCGTCACGTCCAGCACGGTCTCGGCGGTGGCGCCTGGGCTCACGCCGCACGCTCTCCGGCGCAACGCGAAGGCAAGATGCCTTGGCCATCGCCAAGTGCCCAGCCTCGCCAGCGCCAGCGCCAACCCGCACCCGTTCCTTGGTTCGGCTGAAAGTGCCGTTCCTTCGTCCCGGCCGCGCGACGCTGGACGTAAAAGGGGCGCGATCACGCCGCGAGATCCTCGGTCCCGAGATAGGCTTCCAGCACCGCGGGGTCGCGTTGGATGGCGGCCGGCGGCGCGTCGGCGATCTTGCGGCCGGAGGCGAGGACCATCACGCGGCTGCAGATGCTCATCACCAGTCCCATGTCGTGCTCGACCAGCAGGATGGTCAGACCGCCGGCGTTGAGCGCGCGGATGAAGGCGGCGAGGTCGGCGGTCTCGCGGTCGTTCAGCCCGGCGGCGGGTTCGTCCAACACGAGCAGGGAGGGTTGCGTCGCGAGCGCGCGGGCGATCTCGAGGTATTTGCGCTTGCCATAGGCGAGGTTGGCCGCCAGCAGCTCCGCCTGGTCATGCAGCCCGCAGCGTTCCAGCGCGGCGTTGGCCTGTTCGCTGATGGCGGCGGCGCGGGCGCGGGCGGCGCTGCTGCGAAACAGCGCGTCGGCGACGCCGTGGCCGATGCGGCCGGCGGCGCCGACGGCGACATTGTCGAACACCGTCATGTTCGGGAAGACGCGGAGATTCTGGAAGGTGCGGCCGATGCCGAGGCGGCAGATCCGGGCCGGGCGCATTCCGTTGAGGCGCTGGCCGCGGAACCGGGCCTCGCCGCTGGTCGGCGGGGTGAAGCCGGAGATCAGGTTGAACAGCGTGGTCTTGCCGGCACCGTTGGGGCCGATGAGGCCGACGAGCTCGCCTTCGCGGACTTCGCCTGAGACGCTGTCTACGGCGGTCAGGCCGCCGAAGCGGCGGGTCAGGCGGTCCAGTTCCAGCGAGGCGGTCATCGCCAGCCCAGCACGCGGCCGTCCGGGGCGCGCCAGCCGGCGCCGAGGGCGCGGCGGATGAAGGCGAGCGTCGGCACCTCGCCGAGCAGGCCGCGCGGCAGGAACAGGATGGCGGCGAACATCACCGCGCCGACGACGATCTGGCGGACATCGCCGACGAAGCGCAGGGCTTCGGGCAGCAGCGCGAGCAGCACGGCGCCGAGCACGGCGCCGGGGATGGAGCCGAGGCCGCCGACCACGACCATGGCGAGGATCAGGATGCTCTCGGCGAAGCGGAAATCGGTCGGGCTGACGAAGCCGGTGGAATGCGCCCAGAGCGCGCCGGCGAGGCCGGCGAGGAAGGCGGAGACGGCGAACACCTCGAGCTTCGTCCGCGGGACGTTGACGCCCATGGCGTCGGCGCATTGGTCGTCCTCGCGCAGGGCGCGGAGCGCGGTGCCGTGATAGGAATGCGCGACGCGGTGCGCGACCCAGACGGCGAAGGCGGTGACCGCGGCGACGATCATGTAGGTGCCGGAGGCGGAGGAGAAGTTCACGCCGAAGATCGCGATGCCCGGGATGGCGGGGATGCCGAGCGGGCCGCGGGTGAAGGACACCCAGTTGAGCAGGGTGACGAAGATCATCTGGCCGACGCCGAGCGTCGCGACGGCGAAGTAGATCGAGACCAGCCGCATGGTCGGCACCGCGACCAGCAGGCCGACCAGCGCGGTCATCAGGCCGGCGGCCGGCAGGGTGACGATGAAGGGCAGGCCGGCGCCGATGGCGAGCTTCGCGGCGGTGTAGGCGCCGACGCCGTAGAAGGCGGCGTGGCCGAGCGAGAGCAGGCCGGCGACGCCGGTGATGAGCTGCATCGAGACGCCGAGGATGACGAAGATCGCGCAGACCGTGGCGACGCGGAAGCCGTAGGTGGAGCCCATCGCCGCCAGCACGCCGGGCACGGCGAGGAAGAGCAGCGTGAGGAAGGCGCCCCAGAAGCCGGCCCTAGACCCGTTCACGGCCGGCTCCGAACAGCCCAGTGGGGAAGAGCAGCAGCACGATCAGCAGCGCGGCATAGGCGATGAGCTCGCTCCAGCCCTGGGCAACCCATTCGGTGGCCAGCGCCTCGGCGACGCCGAGCAGGATGGCGCAGATGACGGCGCCGGGGATCGAGGAGAGGCCGCCCATCACCATAGCGACGAAGGCCTTCACGCCGGGGGCGAAGCCCATGGCCGGCTGGATGTCGGCGGTGTAGAGGCCGATCAGGATGCCCGCGACCGCGCCCATGGCGCTGCCGATGGCGAAGGTGGCGATCACCGTGCGGTTGGCATGGATGCCGACGAAGGCCGCGCCGAGCGGGTTGGCGGCGACGGCGCGGATCGCGAGGCCGGTTTTCGTGCGGTAGAGCACGAGCTGCAGCAGCGCAAACATGATGACGGCCGCGGCGAGGATCCAGAGCTGGCCGTCGATCAGCACGAGATCGCCGAGCGGGCCGGAGATGCCGAACGCCTCGGAGAGGATGATCGGTTCCTGCAGGCGGAGGGTGGAGGGCACCACCTGCATGTCGCCGCCGGCGAGTTTCTCCACCAGCTCCCGCGTCACGATGGAGACGGCGAGGGAGGAAAGTAACGTCGCCTCGCGCACCGCCTTGCTCTTGAGCGAGGCCTCGTCGCGGAAGCGGCGGAAGGGGCGGAAGGCGATGCGCTCCAGCCCGAAGCCGAGCAGCGCGCCCACCGCCAGCACCGCGAGCAGCAGGGCGAGGATCGGCGGCGCCAGCGCCACCGCCAGCACCAGCCCGGCATAGGCACCGAGCATGTAGACCTCGCCATGGGCGAAGTTCACCACGTTCAGCACGCCGAAGATCAGGGTGAAGCCGATCGCCACCAGCGCGTAGATCAGCCCCACCGCCAGCCCGTTGACGAGCTGCTGGACGAGGAAGATGTCCAAGCGCGGATCAGCCCTGGGCTTGCAGCAGGGTGAAGCGGCCCTCCTTGATCTGCATCCGCGCCAGGGTCTTGGCGGGCTCGCGGGTCTGCGGATCGAAGGTGGTGACGCCGGTGACGCCGGGGAAGTCATGCGTCCTGGCGAGCTCGTCGCGCACCCGCTGGCGCGTCACATCGGGATGCGCGCGCGTCAGCGCCTGCAGCATGATGTTCACGGCGTCGAAGGCCTGGGCGGAGAAGGAGTTGGGCTCGGAGCCGTAGCGGCGCGTGTATTCCTCGACGAAGGCGCGGACATGCGGCTCCGGGCTCGTCACCATGAAGGAGGTGGCGAGGAAGAGGCCTTCCGCCGCCTGGGGGCCGGCGAGCTCGATCAGCTTGGGCTCGTAGAGCGAGGAGGTGGCGTAGAAGGGCATGCGCATGGCGAGCTGGCGCTTCTGCTGCAGCACCGCGGCGCCGTCCTCGTAGAACATGCCGAGATAGACGCCGTCCGGCCGCTCGCGCGCGATCTTGGTCAGGATGGTGCGGAATTCGCGGTTGCCCGGGTTGAAGAATTCGGTGGAGGTGATCTCGCCGCCGAGGGCCTTGAACGCGTCGTCGAAATTGGACGCCACCGACTGGCCCCAGTCGTTCTGGATGCAGATGACGGCGATGCGGCGCACGCCGTTGCCATGCGCCCAGCGGGCGACGAAGGGGCCCTCATAGGCTTGGGTGGTGATGTTGCGGAACTGCCAGGGGCTGATCTTGGCGTAGTCGGGGTGCGACGCCGTCTGGCTGAGCTGCGGCATGCCGGCCTGGGCGAAGACCTGCGCCGCCGCCATGGAGGCGGAGGAGGAGAAATCGCCGAGCACCGCGACGACCTCCGCATTGTCCACGAATTTGCGCGCGACGGTGGTGGCCTCGCGGGCGTCCGAGCGGGTGTCCTCGTAGAGGATGCGGACCGGCGCGCCGCCGAGGCGGTTCGCGCGGTTGAAGGCTTCCAGCGCCATCTCGGCCGAATTGCGGAAGCGGATGCCGTACTGGCTGAACTCGCCGGTCAGCGGCAGCATGTAGCCCAGGGTGTAGCCGCGGCCCTGCGCCAGGGCGCTGGTGGCGAGCGGTGCCGCGGCGGCGGCGAGCAACAGGCTCCTGCGGTCGAGCATGCCTCAGTCTCCCAGAACAGCGCGGTGCCGTGTGCGGGCGCGGTGCGAGACTGTTGGTTGGCCGGGGGCGCACGTCAATGCGGCCGCCGACGGGGGCGGCGTTCAGGCCGCCAGGATGGTGTTCAGCTCCGTGCAGAAGCGGGCATATGGCAGGCCATAGGCGTGGATGGAAAGCGCCGTCTCGGTGCCGAGATTGGCGAGGCGGTGGATCTGGGTGGGGTCGGCGGCGCCGAAGCTGACATCGCCGGGGCGGCGCAGCACCATGGCTTGCGGCGCCGGGGGATCGCCGGGGGCGTAGAAGGTCTCGGCCAGCGCGCCGTGGACGAAACCGACGGCGCACCAGGCCTTGTGGGCATGCACCGGCGACATCTGGCCGGGGCGCCAGACCAGGGCGGCCATCGCCCAGCCCTGCTCGAGGTCCTCATGGAGCAGGTGGCGGACATAGCGCTCCGGGCAGCAGGGGCAGTCGTGGCCGAGCAGCAGGAAGGGGTCGGTGGCGTAAGTCCCGAGCGCCTCGGCCACCCGGCGCGGCAGATCGGGGCCGCCGGCGCGGACGACGCCGCCGATCTCGGCCACGAGCCGATCCAGGCTGTCGCGGGCGGGCATGTGGTTCACGGCGCAGAGCTCCGGTAGAAGCGCATGATTTACTCTCGTGAGAATAGCACGTGGGATAGAGTTCCACCAAGAAGTGTTTCAGGGGAAATCCCGCCTCCGTTCCGGCCTCATGCCGCCAATTTGAGCGGATTGGGGCCGGGCCTGCCCGCGGGGCGGCTTCGCGGTGGCCCTCCGGCGAGGCAGGCTTGCGCGCATGGCCGAGCCCGTCCGCGTCCTCTATGCCATCGAAGCCGATCTCCCGGTCGCGGAGTTCCGGCGCGTGCTGGTGGAATCGGGGCTCGGCGCATCCCGGCCCGTCGAGGACACCGCGCGGCTCCAGGTGATGCTCGCAGGCGCCAACCTGATCCTCACCGCCCGGCTGGACCGGCCCGGTCATCCGCTGGTGGGAATCGCGCGCGGCATGACCGATCACGCCTGGTGCTGCTACCTGGCCGAGCTCGCGGTCTCCGGCTCCGCCCAGGGCCTCGGTGTCGGACGCGGGCTGCTCGCCGAGGCGCGCCGGCAGATCGGGCCGAAGGTCAGCCTCGTCCTAGCCGCCATGCCCGATGCGGTCGGCTTCTACGAGCGCGTGGGCATGGCGCGCATCGCGGATGCCTTCTGGTTCTGCCGCGAGACGTGACGCCCCGGCTGGAGGCCGGCGCCGCGCAGGGCTAGCCTTGGCGGCCCGCCTCGAGGATCCCGCCATGTCCCAGCAGCTTCCCGCCCTGCCCGCCGGCGCCCTCAGCGGGGGGCTGGTCTGGTTCGGCGCCGATCTGCCGCCGGAGGCCGGGCTGCTGCCGCTCGGTCCGGAGGCGCTGGACGAGCTCGACGCGGTCGCCGCCCTGCTGGCCGACAACCCGCTGCCGACCCTGGCGCTCGACCCGGGCGATTTCGCGCTCGATGCCTGCCGCGCGCAGATGCGCCGTGCCGCCGCCCTGCTCGAGCACGGCCCGGGCTTCTGCATCCTGGACCGCATCCCGGTGGAGCGGTTCGGGCGCGAGATCGCGACGAAGCTCTATTGGCTGCTGGCGGGCCTGCTCGCCCGGCCGGTCGCGCAGAAATGGGACGGCACGATGCTCTACGACGTGCGCGACACCGGCAGGCCGCCAGGCAACGGCGTACGCCCGGACATCACCAATGCCGAGCAAAATTTCCACGTCGACAACAGCTACAATCTCTGCCCGCCCGATGTCGTCGCGCTGTTCTGCCTGCAGACCGCGATGGCGGGCGGCGTCAGCGGCCTAGTGAGCTTCGGCGCCGCGCATAACGAGATGCGCCGGCGCCACCCGGCGCTGCTGCCGCGGCTCTACCGCCCCTTCCTCTTCGATCGCCAGCGCGAGCACGCGCCGGGCGATGTCATGACCATCCGCCGGCCGATCTTCGAATGGCGGGACGGGCGGCTGCTCGGGCGCATCTCGCGCTTCCAGATCGTCAACGGCCACAAGCTCGCTGGCGAGCCGCTTGACGACGAGGGCGCGGCGGCGCTGGAGGCGTTCAACGCCATCATGGACGAGGAAAGGCTGCGGCGGGATTTCGTGTTCCAGCCGGGGCAGATCCAGTTCGTCGCGAACCGGTCGCTGGGGCACAAGCGCACCGGGTTCCGGGACTGGCCGGAGCCGGAGCGCAAGCGGCACCTGGTGCGGCTGTGGCTGCGGGATTCGGGACGGCCGTTCTATAACGGGTAAGAAAGACTGGGGGGCGGAGCGAACTCCGCCCCCCAGACCCCCCACCTCCTTTTTTTGGCGACTTGGGAAGCGTGGCGAGCGCCGTTCTCGACCCGACAACGTTGCGTCGCCTGAGAGTGCGGGAGCCGCCATCGCCAAGTAGCCAAAAAAAGGAGGAAGGGGGGTCTGGGGGGGAGGAGTTCATCTCCTCCCCCCCAGTCTTTTTCTACGCCGCCGCGTAGCGCGCCAACGCCAGGTCGCCATGCTCGATCGCCGGCTTGCGGCCGGTGACGAGGTCGGCGAGCAGGCGCCCGGAGCCGCAGGCCATGGTCCAACCCAGCGTGCCGTGGCCGGTGTTGAGATGCAGGTTGCGGAAGCGGGTGGGGCCGACCACTGGCGTGCCGTCCGGCGTCATCGGACGCAGCCCGGTCCAGAAGCTCGCCTTGCGGGCATCGCCGCCGCGCGGGAAGAGGTCGGTCACCGAGTATTCCAGCGTGTCGCGGCGGGGCTGGCGCAGCTTCAGGCTGAAGCCGGCGAGCTCCGCCGTGCCGCCGACACGGATGCGGTCGCCGAGCCGCGTGATCGCGACCTTGTAGGTCTCGTCCATCACGGTGGAGACCGGGGCGCCGGCCGAGTCCTCGACCGGCAGGGTCAGGGAATAGCCCTTCACCGGATAGACCGGCAGGCGGATGCCGAGCGGCGCGAGCAGCGCGGTGGAGTGGCTGCCCAGCGCGACGACGTAGTGGTCCGCGGTGACGGTGCCGAGGTCAGTGACGATGCCGGAGATGGCATCGCCCTCGGTCAGCAGGCCGCGGATGGTGGTGCCGTAGGCGAAACGCACGCCCGCCGCCGCGGCCATGGCGGCGAGGCGCTGGGTGAAGAGATGGGCATCGCCGGTCTCGTCGCCAGGCAGGCGCAGGCCGCCGACGAACTTCCCCGCGACATGCGCGAGCGCCGGCTCGGCGCCGATGCAGCCGGCGGCGTCCAGCACCTCGTAGGGCACGCCGAAGCGGTCGAGCACCGCGGTGTCGCCGCCGACATGGTCGAGCTGCTTCTGGGTGCGGAAGAGCTGCAAGGTGCCGCGGCTGCGCTCGTCATAGGCGATGCCGGTCTCGGCGCGCAGCTCGCGCAGGCAGTCGCGGCTGTATTCCGCGAGCCGCACCATGCGGGTCTTGTTGAGCGCGTAGGCTGCCTCGGTGCAGTTCGCCAGCATGCGGGCGAGCCAGGACCAGAAGCGCGATTCCACCTGCGGCCACACCACCAGCGGGCGGTGTTTCATCAGCAGCCACTTCAGCGCCTTGATCGGAATGCCGGGACCGGCCCAGGGCGCCGAATAGCCGGGCGAGACCTGGCCGGCATTGGCGAAGCTGGTCTCCATGCCGGCGGCGTTCTGGCGGTCCAGCACGGTCACGTCATGGCCCGCGCGGGCCAGATACCAGGCGCTGGTCACGCCCACCACGCCGCTGCCGAGCACGATGACGCGCATCGCTGCCTCTCCGCCTGTCCCTGATGGCTAAGCAAGCCTCATGCTAGGGCAACGACACGCTGAATTTGGCGCCGGATCGTGGCATGATCTGCGGATATCAGCCCGAATGTTCGCAGTTTCTGCGAAGGAGCCGCAGATCCCGCCATGCATGCCCTGGACGAGGCCGATCAGCGCATCATCCGCCTGCTCCGCGAGGATGGGCGCATGCCCAATGCCGCCCTCGCCGCCGCGGTCGGGCTCTCGCCGTCCGCCTGCCTCAGGCGGCTGCGGCTGCTCGAGCAGCGCGGCGTGATCCGCGGCTACACCGCGATCGTCGACGATCCGCTGCCGCGCGACCGCGTGGTGGTGATCGTGCAGATCACGCTGGAACGGCAGACCGAGGATCATCTCGCGCGCTTCGAGCGGGCGGTGCGGCGCCTGCCGGAAGTGCGCGAATGCTACCTGATGACCGGGATCGCCGATTACCTGCTGCGCGTGGAGGCGCGCGACGCGGCGGATTACGAGCGCATCCACAAGGAGCAGCTCTCGCGGCTGCCCGGCGTCGCGCGTATCCAGTCGAGCTTCGCCATCCGCAGCGTGATCCGCGGCACGGATTGACCAGGGCGGCGCGCATGCGATGCTCGCCCGGCGCGGCCGCGAGGCCCGCGGGAGAGAACAATGCCAAGCCGACGCCACATCCTGGCGCTCGCCGGCGCGACGCTCGCGCGGCCGGCGCTCGCCGCCTGGCCGGACCGGCCGATCCGCCTGATCGTGCCTTATGCCGCCGGCGGCAATGTGGACACCGTCGCGCGGCTGATGCAGCCGCGGCTCACCGAGAAGCTCGGCCAGCCGGTCGTGGTCGAGAACCGCACCGGCGCCGGCGGCAGCATCGGCGCCGAGCTGGTGGCGCGGGCGCGGCCGGATGGCTACACGCTGCTCGCGGGTTCGAACGGGCCGCTCACGGTGAACCCCGTGGTGCAGGCGCGGCTGCCCTATGACCCGATGCGCAACTTCGCGCCGATCGGCATGGCGATGCAGGTGCCGCTGGCGCTGATGGTGCAGGCCCATCTCGGCGTCGTCGATGTCGGCGCCCTGGTCGCCGCGGCGCAGGCGGAGCCGAACCGGATCGGCGTCGGCACGGCGGGGGTGGCGAGCTCCACCCATATGGCGCTGGCGCTGTTCATGGCCGCAACCGGCGCGCCGCTGCTGCACGTGCCCTATCGCGGCGGCGGCGCGGCGGTGCCGGACTTCCTCGCCGGCAATGTGCCGGCGGTGTTCGTGGAGCTGTCCACCGCGCTGCCGGTGCGCGCGGAAGGCAAGGGGCGGATTCTCGGCATCGCCGCGGCGCATCGGCTGCCCGCGCTGCCGGACATCCCCACCTTGCAGGAGCAGGGTGTGCGCGATTTCACCGCGGCGAGCTATGTCGGGCTGCTCGCGCCGGCGGGAACGCCAGCCGAGGCGATGCGGCGCATCGAGCAGGCGCTCGCGGCGGAGACGGCGAACCCGGAATTCCGGCACCGCATCGCCGAGATGGGCGGCGAGGTGGCGAGCGGCGAGCTCGCGACGCCACAGGGCTTCGCCGCCTTCCTGCGCGAGGAGCTCGCGCGCTGCCGCCGCGCGGCGGAGATCGCGGGGATCAAGCCGGAATGAGACCCGACATCCCGCCCGGCGCCACCGATTGCCACTGCCATGTCTTCGGGCCCGTTGCGCGCTTCCCCTATGCCGAGCCGCGCTCCTACACGCCGGAGGATCAGCCGCTCGAATCCTATCTCGCGCTGCTGGACCGGCTCGGGCTCGCGCGCGGCGTCGTTGTGCAGCCCAGCGCCTATGACCGCGACAACGCCTGCACGCTCGATGCGCTGCGCCGTGCGCCGGACCGGCTGCGCGGCGTCGCGGTGGTCGGGGCGGAAGCGACTCCGGCGATGCTGCGGGCGATGCATGCGGACGGCATCCGCGGGCTGCGCGCCAACGAGTATCGCCGCGACGGCGCGCCCGCCTATCATGGCGGCGTAAGGCTGGCCGAGATCGAACCGCTCATGCCGGCGATGGCGGAACTGGGGTGGCATCTGCAGCTGTGGATCGATGCGCGCGACCTGCCGGAGCTCGCGCCGCGCCTCGCGCGACTGCCGGTGCCGGTGGTGGTGGACCATATGGGCCGCATGCATCACGGCCATGGCGTGAACCATCCCGGCTTCGTCGCCCTGCAGCGTGGCATCGGCGAGGGGAGGTACTGGGCCAAGCTCTCCGGCACCTATCGGCTCGGCGCCACCGCGCCGGACTATGCCGAGGCGAAGCCCTTCCATGATGCGCTGGTCCGCGCCAATCCCGACATGCTGGTGTGGGGCACGGACTGGCCGCATCCGCGGCCGGAAGGCCCGGTGCCCGATGCCGCGCGGCTGCTCGAGGTGTTTCTCGACTGGACGCCGGAGGCCGCGGAGCGCCGCAAGATCCTCAGCGACAACCCTGCACGGCTTTACGGATTCCCCCCGCCATGAGCAAACGCCCCGCCTTCGCCCTGCCGCCCGGCAGCTGCGACACCCATGTGCATGTCTGGGGTCCCTTCGACCGCTTTCCCGTGGCCGCCGGGGCGCCCTATACGCCGCCCGAGCGCAACAAGGACGATCTCGCCGCGCTGCATGCGCGGCTTGGCGTGGAGCGCTGCGTGATCGTGCAGACCACGGTCTACAAGGCCGACAACCGCGCGATGCTGGACGCCATCGCCGCCGCGCCCGCGACGCGCCGCGGCGTCGCGCTGGTGGACGCAAGCTTCGGCGACCGCGAATACCAGGCGCTGCACGATGGCGGCGTGCGCGGCGTGCGCTTCGGCTTCGTCAAGCATCTGGGCGGCATTCCGGATCTCGATCTCGTGCGGCGCACGGCGGAGCGCATCGCCGCCATGGGCTGGCACCTGGTGCTGCATCTCGATGCCGCGAACATCGCCGAATTCGAGGGACTGTTCCGCGCCTTCCGCCTGCCAGTGGTGATCGACCATATGGGCCGCGTGCCGGCGGCGGAGGGACTGGAGCAGGCGCCCTTCCGCACGCTGCTCGGGCTGCTCGAGGCGCCGAATTTCTGGGTGAAGGTCTCGGGCGCCGAGCGCATCTCGGCCGCGGGGCCGCCCTTCGCCGACGCGCTGCCCTTCGCACGCGCGCTGATCGCAGCGGCGCCGGACCGCACGCTGTGGGGCACCGACTGGCCGCACCCGAATGTGCGCTGGATGCCGGACGAGGCGGCGCAGGTGGACCTGCTGCCGCAGATGGCGGAAGCGGCGGCGCTGCGGCGCGTGCTGGTGGAGAATCCGGCACGGCTCTATGGCTTCGCGGCATGAGCGAGGAGCTTTCGGCCTGGATCGGGCGCGCGCGCGAGATCACCGATGAGGTGTGTGCGCCGTTGATGCGGCGGATGGCGGCGCTGCTCGATCAGGAGTGCGCGGTGCTCGCGCCGGGCGCGCCGGTGCCGGGGCATTGGCTTCCCGCCCTGTTCGACGATGCCGCGCCGCAATCGCGGCTGGGGCCGGATGGGCATCCGGCGAAGGGGGAATTCCTGCCGCCCGTGCCCCTGCCCCGCCGCATGCTGGGCGGCCGCCGCGTCACCTTCCACGCCCCGCCGCGCATCGGCGCGGTGCTGACGCGCCGCTCCGAGATCGCCGCCGTCACGCCGAAGGAGGGTCGCAGCGGCAAGCTGGTCTTCGTCACGGTGCGGCATAGCGTGACCGGGCCGGAAGGAGTGGTGGCGGTGGAGGAGCAAGACATCGCTTATCGCGAAGCGGGCAGCGGCGGCACGCCCGCCCCGGCCGCCGAGATGCCCGCGCCCGCCTGGACGCGGCCCTTCAACCCGGACGCGGTCATGCTGTTCCGCTATTCCGCCATCACCTTCAACGGCCATCGCATCCACTACGACGCCGACTATGCGCGCGAGGCGGAGCACTATCCGGCGCTGGTGGTGAATGGCGGGCTGACCACGCTGATGCTGCTGGAAGCGGGACTCGCCGAAACCAGCGGGCGGCTTCGGCGCTACGCCGCGCGCACGCTGCGCCCGCTGTTCTGCGGCCGTGCCGCGCGGCTCTGCGGCGTGGCGCCGGATGGCGAAGGCCGCGCGCTGCTCTGGGCCGAGGACGACTCCGGCGCCGCGGCGCTGCGCATCGAGGCGGAGTTCGACCACGCATGAGCGGCCCGCTGGAAGGGATCCGGGTGCTCGACCTCTCCTCGGTGGTGGTCGGCCCGGTCTGCACCGGCGTGCTCGCCGAGCACGGCGCCGAGGTGATCAAGCTGGAAAGCCCGGAAGGCGACCTGCTGCGGCGGCTCGGCGGCAAGGGGCGCAGGCCGGGCATGTCGGGCAAATTCCTGAACTTCAATCGCGGCAAGCGCTCGCTCTGCCTCGACCTCAAGCATCCTGATGGTTCCGCCGCGCTGCGGCGGGTCGCCGCGAGTGCGGATGTGCTGGTGACGAATATCCGACCGGAGGCGCAGAAACGCCTGGGCGTGGATGCCGCGGCGCTACGGGAGACTGCGCCGAAGCTGATCCATTGCTCCATCACCGGCTTCGGCAGCAACGGACCTTATGCCGGGCGCCCGGCCTACGACACCGTCATCCAGGGCGTCTCCGGCGTCGCCGGCTGCTTCGAGGCCTCGGGCGGCCCACGCTACGTGCCGATGCTGATCGCCGATCACACGGTGGGGCTGATCGCCGCGCAGCTGATCGGCTTCGCGCTGTTCCGCCGCACGCGCAGCGGCACCGGCGAGGCGATCGAGGTGCCGATGTTCGAGAACATGGCCGCCTATGTGCTGATGGAACATCTCGGCGCCATGACCTTCCGCCCCGCGCTCGGCCCCTTCGGCGACCAGCGCGTGATGAGCCCGGAAGCACGGCCGCTGGCGACCGCGGATGGCTACATCTGTCTTTCAGCCAACACGGATGCGCAGGCGCATGGCTTCTTCGACGCCATCGGCCGGCCGGAGCTGAAGACCGATCCGCGCTTCGCCACCGTCGCGGCGCGCACGGCGCACACCGAGGCGTATTTCGCGCTCCGCGCCGCGGCGCTGGCCTCGCGCAGTACCGCGGAATGGCTGGCGATCTTCGATCGGCTGGACGTGCCGGCGATGCCCTACAACAGCGTCCCCGCCCTGTTGCAGGATCCGCATCTGCGCGCCGTCGGGATGGTGCGCGAGGAGACGCATCCGACCGAAGGCGCGGTCTATGCGATCGGCGCGCCCAACCGGCTCTCCGGCGGCGAGGCCGGGCCGGCCGCGCCGGCGCCGCGGCTGGGTGCGGATGGCGCGGCGGTGCTGCGGGAGAGCGGCATGAGCGAGGCGGACATTGCCGCGCTGCGCTCCGCCGGCGCGCTGATCGAGGTGGATGCGACATGACGGACCCGCGCCTGGCCGAGATCGCAACGCTGCTCGAGGGCAAGGGCGGCAAGCGCTACGGGCTGCACGACGTGAACCAGCGCCAGCATGCGCTGCAGGCCGCGTGGATGGCGGAGCAGGATGGCTGCGACGCCGCGCTGATCGCCGCGGCGCTGCTGCACGATATCGGCCACCTGGTGCACGAGCTGGGCGAGAACCCCGCCGAATCCGGCGTGGACGATCGGCATGAGGAGCGCGGCGAGGCATGGCTGCGCCAGCATTTCGGACCGGAGGTGACGGAACCGGTGCGCCTGCATGTCGCGGCCAAGCGTTACCTGTGCGCGGTCGAGCCCGGCTATTTCGGCCGGCTTGCGCCGGATTCCGTGCTCAGCCTCGCGCTGCAGGGCGGCCCGATGGGCGCGGCGGAAGCCGCCGCCTTCCGCGCCCTGCCGCAGGCGGAGGCCGCGGTGCGGCTGCGCCGCTTCGACGAGGCGGCCAAGGTGAAGGACCTCGAGACGCCGCCGGTGCAGCACTTCCTGCGCTACGTCGCCGCCTGCCTGCGCCCCGCCTGATGCGCTTCCACCATGTCCATCTGCGCAGCCCCGACCCGGAAGCGACAGCGCGCTTCTATGTCGAGATGTTCAGCGCCGCGGTGCGGGCTTCCGCGACGCATCCGCCGCGGTTGGACATGCAGCTTGGCGGGCAGCTCTTCTACATCACGCCAGTCAAGGACCCGCGCACCGGTGCCGCACCGGAAGCGCCGTATCGCGGGCTCGAGCATATCGGCTTGCAGGTGGATGCGCTTGACGCCGCCTGCGCGGCGCTGAAGGCGAAAGGTGCGGAATTCACGCTGAACCCGACCGATGTTGGCGGCGGCATGCGCATCGCTTTCCTGCGCGGGCCGGAACGCGTTTCGATCGAGCTGGTGGAACTGCGCGAGCCATGAGAAAGCTTGGGGGCGGAGTTCACGTCGCGGCAGTGCCGCTACCCCCCACACCCCCACCTCCTTTTCTTGGCTTCTTGGCGCTTGCGACTTCCGCACGCTCAGGGGACGCAGCGTTGTCGGGCTGAGAACGGAGCTCGCCACGCGCGGGGGAGGAGTTCACCCCGCCCCCCGGTTCATCGCGCGCCAGATGCGCTCCGCCGTCAGCGGCATGTCGAGCGCCGTCACGCCGAACGGCGCCAGCGCGTCCAGCACCGCATGCACCACCGTCTGCGGCGCGGCGATGCAGCCCGCCTGGCCGGATCCCTTCACCCCGAGCGGGTTCGATTCCGTCGGCACGCCTTCCAGCACGACATCGAGCGGCGGCAGGTCAGACGCGCGCGGCAGGGCGTAGTCCATCAGCGTGCCGCTCAGCAGTTGGCCGCTCTCCGGGTCGTAGGCGATGCGCTCCATCAGCGCCTGGCCGATGCCCTGCGCCAGCCCGCCCTGCACCTGGCCGGCGGTGAGGCGCGGATTGATCAGCCGGCCGTAATCATCCACGGCGATGTAGCGCTCGAGCGCGACAGCGCCGGTTTCCGGGTCCACCTCCACCTCCGCGACGTGGCAGCCATTGGGAAAGGTGATGAGGTCGGAGCCGTTCTTCGCCTCCGCCTGCAGTCCCGGCGCCATGCCGTCCGGCAGGTTTGCGGGATCGGACGCGGCGCGCGCGACCTCCGGCAAGGCTACGCCGCGCTCCGTGCCGCGCACGGTGAAACGGCCTTCGGCGAAGTCGAGCTGCCCGCCGTCGGCCTGCAAGAGATGCGCCGCGATGACGCGCGCCTTGGCGAGCACCGCCTCGATTGCCAGCACGAGCGCGCCGCCGCCCATATGCATGGAGCGGGCGCCACCATGCCCTTTGCCTTCGGCAATCGCTTCGGTGTCGCCCTGCGCCAGCCGGAAGCACGCGAGCGGCAGGCCGAGGCGATCCGCCGCCACCTGCGCGAAGCTGGTCTCATGCCCTTGGCCGTTCGATTGCGTGCCAGTGGCAAGGGTGACAGTGCCGTCCGTGTTGAAGCGCACGGCGGCGTCCTCGCCCGGGGCGCCGCGCGCGGTTTCGAGGAAGCAGGCGATGCCGCGGCCGCGCAGCCTGCCGCGCGCCTCGCTCGCCGCGCGCCGTGCGGCGAAGCCTTCGGCATCGGAGGCGCGCGCGGCAATGTCGAGATTCGCCGCGAAGCGCCCGCCATCGATCACCTGGCCGAAGGGCGCGCGGTAGGGAAAGCGCGCGATCATGTTGCGCCGGCGCAGCGCGACGGGATCGAAGCCGCATTGCCGCGCGGCGGCGTCCACCAGCCGCTCGATCGTGTAATTCGCCTCCGGCTTGCCGGCGCCACGATAGGCGTCCACCGGGACCGAGTTGGTGTAGGCGCCGCGCACCTCATGGTGCATGGCGGGGATCGCATACACGCCGCCCATGGCGCTGGTGTAGGTCACGGTCGGCACGCGCGGCCCGAAGGGCGAGCAATAGGCGCCGAGATTGGCGATGCCGCGAACCTCGAGCGCGAGGAAGTGCCCTTCCGCATCCAGCGCCAGCCGCGCCTCGCCGCGCAGGTCGCGGCCATGCACCATGGCGGCGATGTCCTCGCTGGCCCCGGCGTGCCAGCGCACCGAGCGGCCCAGCTTGCGCGCTGCCCAGAGCAGCAGCGGGTATTCAGAGAAGACGAAATTCTTGGCGCCGAAGCCGCCGCCGACATCGGGGGCAACGACATGGAATTGCGCATCGGGCAGGTGGAAGACCGGGCCCGCGATCTGATCGCGGATGCCGTGCACGCCCTGGCCGGAGAGGATCAGCTCGAAGCGGCCGGCAGCGTGGCGCGCGATCGCCGCGCGCGGCTCGAGCGGCAGGGCGTGGACGCGCTGGTTGTGGAGGGCGCAGGTCACGACATGCGCCGCGGCCGCGAAGGCGGCGTCGACCGCCGCGCGGTCGCCTGCGCGGAAATGGAACGCCAGGTTGCCCGGCACCTCCGGCCAGATCCGCGGCGCGCCTTCCGCGAGCGCGGCGGCGCCATCCACCACCGCAGGCAGGATCTCGTACTCCACCGCGATGAGCTCGGCCGCGTCGCGCGCCTGCGCCTCGGTCTCGGCGACGACGAAGGCGACCGGCTCGCCGACATAGTGGACGGCATCGCGCGCCAGCACGGGGCGGCGCGGCTTCACGAGATTGCTTTCCGGCGGCAGGAAGGCGCCGCCGGTCAGGTCGCCGATGCCATCGGCATCGAGATCGGCGATGGTCGCGACCGACAGCACGCCGGGCGCGGCGCGCGCCGCCGTCACGTCCACGCCGCGTATCGCGGCATGCGCATGCGGCGAGCGCAGCAGCACCGCATGGGCCGCCCCAGGCATGTCGATATCCGCGACATAGCGGCCGCGCCCGGTCAGGAAGCGCAGATCCTCGCTCCGCGGCAAGGACTGGCCAACCAGACCTTCGGGCATCAAAGCTTCTCGCCGGCGCCGGTGCCGCTGAGCGGCGTGGGGATGCACCATGCCTCGCCGCGCGTGGTCGTCACATATTCCGGCCAGCGCAGATCCACGGGCGGCACGAAGTCGGCGGGCAGCAGCGGCGCCACCCATTTGCTGCCGCCGATGCCGCCGCCGGTGCGCTCGCGGAACTCCGCCTGCGCCGCGTGCAGCAGCTCGGGCCGCGTCGCGAGATCGAGCAGGGTGAGCGCCATGGTCTTGCCGGCGACGAACAGCCCGGGGTCGATCGCGGCGGGCAGGCCGCCCAGCGCGTTATGCACCCAGGCGGGATAGTCGTAGCTCGCCTGCGGCAGCCGCAGCCTTGGCCGCGCCGTCAGCAGCCGTACCGTCGGGGCGTGCCAGCTGTATTCGACATAGTCGTCGGCGCTGAGATGCCATTGCCACTCAGGCAGGAAGCGCCGCAGCCCGGCTTCGAATTCCTCCGGCGGCAGCAGGCTCGTGTTGCTCGGCGCGAAGGGATCCTCCATCGGCGCGAGGCCGAGATTCTCCTGGATGGCGCGGGCAAAGGCCTTGGCCGGCTCCTCGAACACCGGCGCGCCGACCTTCTGGAGATTGGCCCAGGTTGCGTTGGTCAGCACCGTGTTCGGCAAGCCGACGCGCGTCTTGGTGACCCAGCGGATCGAGGCCTCGCAGAAGGCCGTGGCGGCCGCCTGGCGGGCATTGTTGATCAGCACATCGGCGATGCGCTGCTGCAGCGCGAGCGAGGGCGAGCGCCAGGAATACTGGATCTGCGCGAAGCGCGGCGCGAGGTTGTCGGAGGTCGCGCCGCCATCGCCCAGGATGAACTCGTTGAGCGTCCAGGCGCCGGCATGGGGGAACATCGCCTCCTTGGTGTACTTGGTCATGGTGTACATGAGGCAGAGCGCGTCGACCGCACCGGGCGCGCGCGCCGCGGCGTGACCGACATCCTTGATCGGCAGCAGCTCGCGATCGATCCAGCGTTCGGGGTGCGGCGTCTCGAAGGTGAAGACCGCGCTCCAATAGGCGCCGAACTGCGTCTCCGCCGTCACCGTGTTGCTGCCGTGCGGATGATAGACCACCGCCGCGTCGAGATCGGCGAAGTAGCCCTTGGCCGCATGCACCGGCTTGGAGCCGCACACCTTCTCCGCTGGCTCGCCGAACAGCACCAGACGCCCAGGGATGTCATGCGCTTCCATGGCCGCCTTGGCGGCGAGAATGCCGGTCAGCGCCGCGGTGCCGAGGGAGGAATGCGGATCGGTGTGGCCCGCGGCGTAAGGATGCAGGCCTTCGCGCGGCGCGCGATAGGGCACCACCTGTTGCGAGTTGCCCGGTACCGCGTCGTATTCGGAGAAGCTCGCGAGGACCGGCCCGCCTTCGCCCCAGCGGGCGCAGAAGGCGGTGGGCATCTCGCCGGATCCTTCCTCGACCTCGAACCCCTCGTCGCGCAGGAGCTCGACATAGGCGCGGCTGGATTTGTATTCGCGCCAGGCGGGCTCGGCGAAGTGCCAGATGCGTTCGTTGAAGGTCGAGAGCCGTGCGCGGTTGCGCTCGTCCCAGTCCAGCGCGGTGCGGTGGAGGGCGTCGCTGTCGGGCATGGCGGGATCTCCGGCTCGGACGCCGCCATCATGCCCGGATGGCGGCGTTCGGCAATCCTCAGCCGGTGACCGGGCAGCCGGTGGCGCCGCGCACCTCCTCGAGCGTGACCCCGGAGGCGAGGTCGCGCACCGCGAAGCCCTCGCCGGTGGGCGCGAAGAGGCCGAGATCGGTGGCGACCAGGGTCACCACACCACGTGCGGTCACCGGTAGGGTGCAGCGTTCCAGCAGCCGCGGCTTGCCGTCGCGCGTGCGGTGCTCGAGCATGATGAAGACGCGCTTGGCGCCGACCGCGAGGTCCATGGCGCCGCCGATGCCACCACCCTTCTGGCCGGCGAGTTTCCAATTGGCGAAGTCGCCGTTGCAGGTCGCCTCGTAGGCGCCCATCACCGTCACGTCGATGCGCCCGGAGCGGATGATCGCGAAGCTGTCGGCGTGGTGCACCACCGCGGCGCCGGGCAGCAGCGTCACGTTCTGGCCGCCGGCATTGACCAGGTTGAAGTCTTCCTCGCCCGGGGCGGCGACGGGGCCGTAGCCGATCACGCCGTTCTCGGCGTGGTAGATGACGCGGCGATCGCCGATATCGGTGTTGGAGCAAAGCGTCGGCATGCCGACGCCGAGATTGACGATCCAGCCATCCTGGAATTCGCGCGCCAGGCGGTCGGCGATCTGCTGGCGGTTCCAGCCCTTGCGTTCGCTCATCTTGCGCGCTCCTCGCGGCGGGTGGGCCATAGGCCCTCGGGCGACGGCGGCACGCGGATCATGCGGTGGATAAAGATGCCGGAGAGATGCACGTCGTCGGGGTCCATGGCGCCGGCGGGCAGGATCTCCTCCTCCACCTCGACGATCGCGGTGCGCGCGGCCATCGCCATCAACGGGTTGAAGTTGCGCTGGGAACGGTGGAAGCGGAGGTTGCCCATGGCGTCCGCGCGATGCGCGCGGATCAGGGCGACATCAACCGGCAGCGCGTATTCCAGCAGGTATTCGCGGCCCTGGATCATGCGGGTCTCGCGGCCCTCGGCGAGCTCGGTGCCGACGCCGGTCGGGGTGTAGAAGGCGGGAATGCCGGCGCCTGCGGCGCGCAGCCGTTCCGCGAGCGTGCCCTGCGGCACCAGCTCGGCCTCCACCGCGCCGGCCTCGTAGTGTTGCGTGAAGGGCAGAACGTCGGTCGGGCGCGTCGCCGCGGTGAAGGCGCAGATCACCTTGCGCACCTGGCCCTGCTCGACCAATAGGCCGATGTCGGGCATGCGCGGCTGTTGCGCGCCGCCCGTGGTGTTGGCGATGCAGGTCAGGTCGCGCGCGCCCTGCGCCGCCAGCGCGCGGATCAGGTTGAAAGGCGTGCCGGGATGGGCGAAGCCGCCGATGGCGATGGTGGCGCCGTCCGGAATGTCCCGCACGGCCTCGGCGAAACTGCCGACCAGCTTCTGCATGCGCCGCTTCCTTGCCGTTTCCGCGCCGATGCTCGCGCGGCGCGGGCGCGGCGGCAAGACGGCTTGAAGCGGCACGCCCCGCCTGCGAAGCTCGGCGCCGGAACCGTCCAGGAGGAGCCGCCATGAGCAGCGCGCCCTACGACCGCAGCGCCGAGGATCTCGGCAATGTCGTCGAGCTCGGCCATGTGAATGTCCGCGTGCCGGATCAACGCCTGGCGACCGCCTTCTACATCAGCGGGCTCGGGCTGACGCGCGATCCCTATCTGATGACCGGCATCGACAACATGTGGGCGAATGTCGGGGTCAGCCAGTTCCATCTGCCGACCGGGGCGCCGCAGGTGGTGCGCGGGGTAACCGGCCTGGTGTTGCCGGATCTCAAGGCCCTTGCCGCGCGGCTGGAGCGCGTGGGGAGCGTGCTGACGGGTACGCAATTCCGCTTCGAGGTGGCGGCGGAACATGTCGAGGCGGTGTGCCCGTGGGGCAACCGCATCCGTTGCCATGCGCCGGATGCGGCGCGCTGGGGGCGAGTGCAGCTCGGCATGCCCTATGTCGAGCTCGCGGTGCCGCGCGGCAGCACGGCGGGCATTGCGCGGTTCTATCGCAGCCTGCTTGGCGCGGTCGCGGGCGCCGAGGGCGGCGTGGCGCGGGTGCGGATCGCCGCCGACAGATACCTGCTGTTCCGCGAGACCGATGCGGCGGCGGCGCCTTTCGACGGGCATCACGTGCAGATCAGCCTGGCGGATTTCTCCGGCCCGCATCGGCGCCTCGGCGAGCGCGGCCTGATCACCGAAGAGAGCAACCAGCACCAGTATCGTTTCCAGGACATCGTGGATCCCGAGAGCGGTGCGGTGCTGTTCACGCTGGAGCACGAGGTGCGCAGCATGACGCATCCGATGTTCGCGCGCCCGCTGGTGAACCGGAACCCGGCGATCACGAACACCAGCTACGCGCCGGGCCACGAGGCCCTCGCCTGGAGCATCGGCGAGGCCTGATTAGACCGCGCTCCCAACCAGCGCCAAACACTCAAAAAAAGGAGGTGGGGGGCTCGGGGGGCGGAGTTCACTCCGCCCCCCGTGTCCAGCGTCAGGCCGTCAGGAACACGTCGTCGAAGCTCGTATGCACCCCGACGCCGGTGGTGATGACGTTGTTCAGCCGCTTGTCGTGGATGGTCGGGAAGCTCAGTTCCATCAGCCAGATCTGCGGCACCTCCTCGACCAGAATTTTCTGCACCGCCGAGAAATGGCGCTGGCGTTCCGCGGGGTCGGCCGCGTTGCGCGCGGCGAGGAAGAGCGCGTCCACCTGCGGGTTGGCGTAGCCGCCGGTGTTGGTGAAGGTGACCTTCTGGATGTTGGTGGAGACGTAGGTGCGTTCCACGCCCAGGGTCGGGTCGCCGAACTGGTACACGAAGTTCACCGTGGTGTCGTATTCCCAGGCGCCGATGCGGCGCGCCCAGGATCCGGCATCGGTGCTTTCGAGCTCGAGTTGGATGCCGATCTGGCGCATCGCCTGGCGGAGATATTCGGAGAGGCGCGACCACACCTCGCCATAGGGCAGCACCAGGTGCTTCAGCGTCGCGCGCACATTCTGCGCGTTGGGGCGCAGGCCTGCGGCATCGAGCAGCGCGTTCGCCTCGCGGACATTGAATGGGTCGAGCTTCACCCCCGCATCGTGGAAGCGCGTGGTGCTCGCCACCGGGTTGGTGGCCGGCTTGCCGACCCCGAACCACAGCCGGTTGGCGATGAAGTTGCGGTCGATCGCCATGGACATCGCGCGCCGCACCCGCGGATCGCCAAGCGGCGCGATGCGATGGTTGAGTTCCATCCAGGAGAGCGGGGAGAAATACTCCCAGCCATTGGTCTCGACCGCGAGGTTCGGGCGCTGGCGCAGGTTCGGCACGTCGAAGGGCTCGATGTCGTTGGCCTGGGTGAGCTGGACCTGGCCGGTCTCGATGGCCAGTCGGCGGCTCTGGCTGTCGGGGACGATGCGGTAGATGATGGCGTCGAGGTAGGGCTGGCCGGGCTTCCAATACTCCTCGAAGCGCTCGAAGCGGATGAAATTGCCGCGCTGCCATTCGGCGAAGCGGAACGGCCCGGTGCCAACGGGGCGCTGCACCGCCGGCGCGGTGCGGAAATCCTGCCCGTCGAACAGGTGCTTCGGCACGATGCAGCAGGAGGTCACGTCGAACGCCAACAGGAAGGGCTGGAAGGGCTGCTTCAGCGTGAAGCGCACCGTGTGCGCGTCCGGCGCCGTCGCATTCTCGATATTCTGGAACACGGTGCGGGCGCGCGGCGTGAGCTCCATGTGGAAGCGCATGACGGAGAAGATCACGTCCTCGGCGGTCATCGGCCGGCCGTCATGCCACTTCACGTTCTCCTGCAGGCGGAAGAGGTATTCGCGGCCGTCGCCGCTCACCTCCCAGGATTTCGCTAGCACGGGGATGGGGTCGAGGCGCGGGGAGAAAGTGAACAGGCCCTGAAAGATCTTGCTGCCCGCGACCCCAGTGGGGCCCTGGTTGTTGACGCCGAGTTGCAGGACCGGCGGCTCCGGCGTGAGGATCGTCTGCAGGATGCCGCCGCGACGGGGCGCCACGCCTTGCGCGATCGCATCCGAGATGCGCATCAGCAGAGGCGCGGTGGCGGCGGCGAGCAAGCCGCGGCGCGAGAGGTCCATTCTCTGTCTCCCAGAAGCAAGTCCGGACGCGAAGGCCGAGGCTATCCCCCGCTGCCACGCGTGGACAAGGCGGCGGCGCGCACTTAGCCTCGGCCGGACATGAAGACCTTCGCCCATCCGAATCAGGCGCTGCACGTGCCGCATTTCTTCCTCCAGCGCGGCCAGGTTCGCCCGAATTACGAGGTGCCGGCACGTGCCGCGGCGTTGGAGGCCGCGCTCGCCCGGCTGGGGCTGGAGCCCGCGGCGCCGCCGCTCGCCACCCGCGCCGCGCTCGAGACCGTGCATGCGGCAGCCTATCTCGATTTCCTCGCCGGCGCGGTCGCCGCCTGGACGGCGCTGGCCGAGCCCGGGCCGGAACTGGTGCCGAACATCCACCCGAGCCCGGAGATGCTGGCGACCGGCGGGCGGATCAGCGAGCATGTCATCGCGCGGCTCGGCTGGTACACGGCGGACGCCGCCTGCCCGATCGGGCCCGGCACCTGGGATGCGGCGCTGGGTGCGGCCGGCTGCGCGCTGGCGGCCGCCGCGGAAGCGGCAGCGGGACAGAGCGCCTATGCGCTGTGCCGCCCGCCCGGGCATCATGCCTATGCCGCGCGCGCGGGCGGGCATTGCTATCTCAACAACGCAGCGCTGGCGGTGGAGGCGCTGCGCCGCGGCGGGGCGGCGAAGGTGGCGGTGCTCGACATCGACAGCCATCACGGCAACGGCACGCAAGGCATCTTCTGGGAACGCGGCGATGTGCTCACCGTCTCCGTGCATGGCGATCCGCGGCGCTACTATCCCTGGTATGTCGGCTACGCCGATGAGCGCGGCGCCGGCGCAGGCGCGGGGTGCAACCTGAACCTGCCGCTCGCCTTCGGCACCGGCGACGAAGGCTGGCTCGCCGCCATCGCCGAGGGCATTGCGGCGATCCGCGGCTTCGGCGCGGAGGCGCTGGTCGTCTCGCTCGGCTTCGATGCCTCGAAGGACGAGCCGCTGAACGCGCTGGCGGTGACCGAGGAGGGCTTCGCGCGCGCCGGCGCGGCGATTGCGGCGCTCGGGCTGCCGGCCGCCATCATCCAGGAGGGCGGCTACAACACCGAGGTGATCGGCACGCTGCTCGAACGCTTCCTGCAGGGCTGGAGCGGCTGACCATGGACATGCAGGCGGTGCATGCGGCGACCCTGACGCTCGACACGCATATCGACATCCGCTGGCCGGAGCCGCCGGACCCGACGCGGGACACCGATCGCTGCGTGGATTTCCCCAAGATGCGGCGGGGCGGGCTGCGCGCGGCGGTGTTCATCGCCTATGTGCCGCAGGGTCAGCGCGATCCGGTGAGCCAGGCCGCCGCGGCGGACCGCGCCGAGGCGATGCTGCGCCACATCCAGACGCGCGCCGACGGCGCCGAGCGCCGCTTCTGCACCACCGCGCGCGCCATGGAGGAGGCGCATGAGGCGGGCGCGCTCGCCGTGCTGTCCGCCGTCGAGAACGGGCATGCGATGGGGCGCGACCTGTCGCGCCTCGCCTTGTGGCGCTCGCTCGGGGCGATTTATCTCACGCTGACGCATGACGGGCACAACGACCTTGCCGATTCCGCGCGGCCGCGGGCGGAGCTCGGCGACGCACCCAGCCTGCATGGCGGGCTGTCGCCGCTCGGGCGCGAGGCAGTGGCCGAGATGAACCGGCTCGGCCTGCTGGTGGATGTGTCGCACACGGCGAAGACCAGCATGCTGCAGGCCGCGCAGATCTCGCGTGTGCCGGTGGTGGCGACGCATGCCTGCTGCCGCGCGCTGTGCGACCATCCGCGCAACCTCGATGACGAGCAGCTCGACATGCTGCGGGCGGTGGGCGGGCTGATTCAGATCACCGCGCTCGATGCCTTCCTCAGGCGGGCGCCGGCGGGCGGCCGGTCGCCGGCGACGGTGAGCGACCTCGTCGATCACGTGGACTACGCCGTGCGGCGGATCGGCATCGACCATGTCGGCCTGTCCTCGGATTTCGACGGCGGCGGCGGCATCCCCGGCTGGGCCAATGCGGCGGAGACGGGGAACGTCACCGCGGAGCTGCTGCGCCGCGGCTACGGGCCGCGGGAGATCGGACTGCTGTGGTCGGGCAATTTCCTGCGGCTGATGCGGGCGGCGGAGCGCGCGGCCCAGCCCTGACGATGGATTTGTAGCCGGCACAAATCTACCCTAGGTTTCTCGGGCATGACCCTCGCCCGCGTCACCAGCTTCGCCTTCAACGGCATCGATCCGGTGCCGGTGGAGGTGCAGGTGCAGATCGCCTCCGGCCTGCCGGCCTTCCTGGTGGTCGGGTTGCCGGACAAGGCGGTGGCGGAAAGCCGGGAGCGGGTGCGCGCGGCGCTGGCGGGACTCGGGCTGTCGCTGCCGCCGAAGCGCGTGCTCGTGAACCTGGCGCCGGCGGACCTGGTGAAGGAGGGGTCGCATTACGACCTGCCGATCGCGCTCGCCGTGCTGGCCGCGATGGATGTCATGCCGCGCGAGGACGTCGCGGGGTATGCGGCGCTCGGCGAGTTGTCGCTGGATGGCGGGATCACCGCGGTGGCCGGCGTGCTGCCGGCGGCGCTGGGCGCCTCGGCGCGCGATCTCGGGCTGATCTGCCCGGCGAGCCAGGGTGGCGAGGCGGCCTGGGCGGGACGCATCGAGGTGCTGGCGGCGCCGGACCTGCCCTCGCTGCTGAACCATTTCCGCGGCACGCAATTGCTGGCGCCGCCCTCGCCGCCGGCGGCCGATGTGCACGTGCCGCGCGGGCCGTGCCTGTCCGAGGTGAAGGGGCAGGAAAGTGCCAAGCGCGTGCTGGAGATCGCCGCGGCGGGCGGGCACAATTTGCTGATGATCGGACCGCCGGGTGCCGGCAAGTCGATGCTGGCGACGCGGCTGCCCGGGCTGCTGCCGGACCTTACGCCGGCGCAGGCGCTGGAGGTCAGCCTGATCCACAGCGTGGCGGGGCTGCTGCAGGGCGGGCGGCTGATCATGCGCCCGCCCTTCCGCGAGCCGCATCACTCGGCCTCGCAGGCGGCGCTGGTGGGGGGCGGCAGCCGCGCGCGGCCGGGCGAGATCAGCCTCGCCCATCGCGGCGTGCTGTTCCTCGACGAATGGCCGGAATTCCCGCGGCCGGCGCTGGAGGCGCTGCGCCAGCCGATGGAGAGCGGGCGCACCACCATCAGCCGCGTGCACGCCCATGTCACCTTTCCCGCGCGCTTCCAATGCGTGGCGGCGATGAATCCGTGCCGTTGCGGCTTCCTCGGCGACGCGTCGCGCGAATGCGGGCGGGCGCCGCGCTGCGGCGAGGATTACCAGATGCGGCTCTCCGGGCCGCTGCTCGACCGCATGGACCTGACCATCGAGGTGATGCCGGTGCCTGCGGTGGAACTCGCCCGCGCGCCGGCGGGCGAGACCAGCGCGGTCGTGGCGGGACGCGTGCAGGCGGCGCGGCAGCGGCAGCGGGCGCGCTGGGGCGAGGACGGGCCGGCGAGCAACGCGGAAGCCGAGTTGCGGCACTTGCAAGGGTTGCTGGAATACGAGGCCGCAGCGCTGGTGGACGTCGCGGCGACGCGGCTGCGGCTGTCGAACCGCGCGCATGTGCGGGCGCTGCGGGTGGCGTGCACGATCGCGGATCTCGCGGGGAGCGGGACGATCCGGCGGATGCATGTGGCGGAGGCGCTGGCGTTCCGGCATCGGGTGCCGGGGCGGGAGATGGCGGGGTGATGGAAAAGGACTGGGGGGCGGAGAGAACTCCGCCCCCCAGACCCCCCGCCTCTTTTTTTGGCGATTTGGAGCGGGTGGCACAGGGCGCACTGAAGCGGAAGCGGCGTGAGGGCTGCGAGTGCGGAAGGCTTCAATCGCCTAGCCTGAACGCATCCGCAATGCGGCGCACGGCGCCGCCGGCCACGACTATAACGTCGAAGCGGATGCCCGCGGTGCCGTGGCCCTCATGGGCGGCGAGCCAGGCTTCCGCCGCGGCCAGCAGGCGTGCGCGCTGGCGCGGGGCGAGGGCGAAGGCCGCTTCCGCAAGGGAGGGGCGGGTCTTCACCTCGACGAAGGCGAGCAGCCCGTCGCGCTCGGCGATCAGGTCGATCTCGCCGGCGGGGGTGCGCACGCGCCGGTCCAGCACGGCCCAGCCTTCGGCTTGCAGCGCGGCCGCCGCGGTCGCTTCCGCGTCGCGCCCATCGGCCTCGGCCCGTTTCCCGCGCCATGCCCTGACCCCGCCCATGCCTCCGACTCCGCACCGCGCCGCCAGCACCAAGTATCAAAAAAAGGAGGATGGGGTCTGGGGAAGGAGTTCACTCCTTCCCCAGTGTCCAGCCTCGGGGTGACGATGCTCCCATGAAACGCGGACTGCTCCTGCTCCTCCTCTGGCTGATCCCCCTCCCCGCCGCCGCGCAGCGGCAGATGATCGCCGCCGCGCATCCGCTGGCGGCCGAGGCCGGCCTGGCGATGCTGCGACGTGGCGGATCGGCGGTGGATGCCGCGGTCGCCGCGCAGATGGTGCTGACGCTGGTGGAGCCGCAATCGAGCGGCATCGGCGGCGGCGCGCTGCTGCTCTACTGGGATGCGGCCTCGCGCGGCATCGAGGCCTGGGACGGCCGCGAGGCGGCGCCGGCGGCGGCGCGCGGCGATCTCTTCCTGCGCGATGGCGCGCCGCTCGGCTTTCATGCCGCGGCGGTGGGCGGGCGCGCGGTGGGCGTGCCGGGCACGGTCGCCATGCTGGAAGCGGCGCATCGCGCGCGTGGGAAGCTGCCCTGGGCGGAGCTCTTCGCGCCGGCGATCGCGCTGGCGGAGCAGGGCTTTGCGGTCAGCCCGCGGCTGGCCGGCGAGATCGCCGACGAGGCGGCGCGTCTGGCGCGCGATCCGGCATCGCGCGGGTATTTTCTGGGACCGGACGGCGCGCCGCTGCCGGCGGGGACGGTGCTGCGCAACCCGGCGCTGGCGGACACGCTGCGCGCCATCGCGGCGCAGGGCGCCGTCGCCCTGCAGCGCGGCCCGATCGCGGCGGACATCGTCGCCGCCGTGCGCAACCATGCGGACAATCCCGGCGTGATGACGGAGGCCGATCTCGCCGCCTACGCGCCGCGCCGGCGCGACGCGGTCTGCGCGCCGTACCGGCAGTGGCGCGTCTGCGGCTTTCCGCCGCCGTCATCGGGCGGCATCGCGGTGGCGCAGATCCTCGGGCTGCTCGCGCATTTCGATCTCGCGCCGCTCGATCGGCGCGGGGCGGATGCCGCGCATCTGATCGCCGAGGCCGGGCGCCTCGCCTTCGCCGATCGCAATGCCTTCGTCGCCGATGCCGATTTCGTGCCGGTGCCCGTGCGCGGGCTGCTCGATCCCGCCTATCTCACCGCCCGCGCGCAGCTGATCGACCGCGACCGCGTTATCGCCGCGCCGCGCCCGGGCAACCCGCCCTGGCGCGAGGCGCGTTTCGCGCCGCAGCCCATGCAGGCCGAGAACGGCACCAGCCATCTCTCGGTGGTGGACGCGGCCGGCAACGCGGTCGCCATGACCACCACCATCGAGGACATCTTCGGCGCGCGGGTGATGGTGCGCGGCTTCATGCTCAACAACGAGCTCACCGATTTTTCCTTCCGACCGGAGGTGGATGGGCGACCGGTGGCGAACCGGGTGGAGGGCGGCAAGCGGCCGCGCTCCTCGATGTCGCCGACGCTGGTCTTCGATGCCGAGGGCCGGCTGGTGCTGGCGCTCGGCTCGCCGGGCGGGGGGCGCATCATCCTCTATGTCGCGCAGGCGCTGGTGGCGCTGCTGGATTGGAGGATGGCGCCGCAGGGGGCCGTGGCGCTGCCGCATGTCGGCACGCTCGGCGGCGCGGTGGAGCTGGAGGCGGGCACCGATGCGGCGGCGCTTGCGCCGGCGCTTGCCGCGCGTGGGCATCAGACGGTGGTGCGCGCGATGACCTCCGGCCTGCAGGTGATCCGCATCGGGCCGGAGGGGCTCACCGGCGGGGCCGATCCGCGGCGCGAAGGCGTCGCGATCGGCGACTGAGCCGCGCCTGCGATGCCCGTCCTCGGCGAGCGGGAGTGGAATCAGAAGAAGAAGTGGGGGCGGAGAGAACTCCGCCCCCACACCCCCACCTCCTTTTTTTGGCTTATTGGTTCTGGCTCCTCCCGCACTCTCGGACGCCGCAGCGTTGTCGGGCTGAGGACGGCGCTCGCCGGGTTTCCCCGTATCCAAAAAAAGGAGGTGGGGGGTCTGGGGGGCGGAGTTCATCTCCGCCCCCCAGATGAACGCTCGAGCGCGCTTGCCGCACGGACCGGCGGACGGCACAAGAGCGTCGCCATCGGCGGTCGAGCCGCCCTTGCCGCATCGACGGCCCGGCGGTATATCGCCGCTCCCGCGCCGGCCCGCACCGGAGTGTAGCTCAGCCTGGTAGAGCACTGTGTTCGGGACGCAGGGGCCGGAGGTTCGAATCCTCTCACTCCGACCAACAGGCATCGGCGCGCTGCGCGAAAGAACCCGCCGGGGTTGCTGCCCCGGCGGGTTTTTTCGCGTCTGAGGCTTGGCTCCCACAGTCCATGGCAAGGCGATTGCTACGCTTTCGTCGCCTTAGCTTTGGTCGAGGAGTCGAAGCAGAATGCGTATCTCCACCCCGCTCGCGGCTGCCTGCGCCTTGGGCATCGGGGGCATGTCCCTGCCCGCCGCGGCGCAGGTCAATATCGAGGCCCTCGGCCTGACGCTGACGGCAACGCCCGCGGCGCAGTCCGACTACCTGTTCCGCGGCATCAGCCAGACCCGCAACCGCCCGGCGCTGCAGCTCACCCTCGATCTCGAGCATTCCAGCGGCTTCTACATTGGCGCCTTCGCCTCCAATGTCGCCTTCCTCGGCACCAATGCCCGCCAGGAGATCGACGCTCTCGCCGGCTACCGCTTCGAGCTCGCCACGGTGAAGTTCGACATCGGCGGCATCTACTACACCTATCCCGGCTACCAGGCGCAGCCCGGCCAGTTGGAGCTGAGCTACTGGGAAGTCGCGCTGAAGGCCTCGCGCGCCTTCGGGCCGGTCAAGCTGCTCGGCAGCTTCAACGTCTCGCCCAACTACTTCGGCCGCTCGGGCAACAGCTTCTACCTGGAAGGCGGCGCCGACGTCACCCTGCCCTGGGAATTCCAGCTCTCCGGGCGCCTCGGCTACACCTGGATCGACCGCAACCCACGCTTCGGCACGCCGGACTATCTCTGGTACGGCATCTGGCTGCAGCGGACCTTCTTCAACTTCACCGTGTTCGGCGGCTGGTACGGCACCAATATCAGCCAGCGCGACTGCGCCCCGGTCGCCGGCCGCGCCGATGACGGGCAGAAGGTCTGCGACGGCCGCTTCATGTTCGGCGTGAGCTACACCTTCTGAGCCGGCTTCGGCCCGCGCACCGCCCACAGCATCAGGGCGCGCGCGGGCCAGGCCCAGGCGATGCCGGCGAGCAGGAAATACACCAGCTCGAGCAGCCAGTGCCGGCCGATGACGAGATCGGCGAGCGCCACCGCCGCGCCGACATAGAGCGCGAAACCGGCCAGGAAGAGGATCACGGCGAGGCCGATGCGCGGCATGGCCGAGGCTGATGCCACGCGGCGCCGGCGGCGCCAAGGTGGACGCGCCGCCACCCGCGCCCCTACTCTGCGCCCCCCTTCCCCACCCGAGCGAGACCGGCAGCCCGCACCGTGAGCGACCACGCCGACCTGGACATCAAGGACCACATCCGCGGCATCCCGGATTTCCCCAAGCCCGGCATCCTGTTCTACGACATCTCCACCCTGCTCCGGCACGGGTCGGCCTGGCGCGCGGCGATGTCGCGCCTCGCCGCGGCGATCCGCCCCTACAAGCCCGACCTGCTCGCCGGCATCGAAAGCCGCGGCTTCCTGGTGGCGGCGCCGCTCGCGCTCGAGCTCGGCCTGGGCTTCGTCATGCTGCGCAAGCCGCGCAAGCTGCCCGGCCTCACCATCGGGCTCGAATATGCCCTGGAATACGGCACCGACCGCATCGAGATGCAGGCCGATGCCATCGAGAAGGGCCAGCGCGTGGTGGTGCTGGACGATCTGCTGGCGACCGGGGGCACCATGGCGGCCGGCATCTCGCTGTTGCGCCAGGCCGGGGCGGTGGTGCCGGCGGCGGCGGCGCTGATCGAGCTCACCTTCCTCGGTGGGCGCGGGCGGCTCGATGTGCCATTCGAGGCGCTGGTCGCCTATGACAATTGAGGCGGCCGCAATTTCGCCGCATTCGCAGGGCCAAGCCAGCGCGCGGCGCTGACCGGTAGGGGCCGGCGCGCCACGCTCGCAGGGGGAAGCATGAATTCTGCCCTGACCCGCCGCAGCCTGCTGGCCGCAGCCGCCGCCCTGGCGCTGCCGGCGATGGCGCTCGCCGCCCTGCCCGAAGCGACGCAGCTCCTGGTGCCCGGACCGGCACAGTCGGTCCCGGCGCGCTGGGCGGCGCGCGCGGCGGTCACCATGGCGCGGGGCCTGCCTCAGGCGATGCCGGTGCAGGTGCAGCTGCTCGGCGGGCCGGACGGGGTGACCGCCGCCAACCGCTTCGCCACCCTGGCCGCCCTCGATGGCGGTGCCATGCTGGCCCTGGCCGGCGCGGCGGCGCATGCGCGCCTGATCGGCGACAGCCGCGCCAAATTCGATCTCGCCACCTGGATGCCAGTGAGCGGCGCGGTGCGGCCGCCGATCCTGGTCGGGCGTGGCGCGCTGCCGCATGCGGGGATGGCGCGCCGTGTCGGCCTGCCGGCGCCGGAAGCGCCGGAAACCGCGGCGCTGCTGGCGCTGGACTTGCTGGGGGTGGGTGCGACGCCGGTGTTCGGGCTGGCCGGTGAAGCGGCGCAGGCAGCACTCGCGCATGGCACGGTGGACGCCATCGTGGTGCCCGGCCTCGCCAGCCTCGCGCCGGCGCTGCAGGCGCAGCCCTGGCTCGCCTTCAGCGCTCCGGAGAGCCGCGACCCCAGCCTGGCGGAACTGCCGGTGCTCGGGCAGCTGGCCGGGAGCGCCCGGGCGGAGGCGCTGGCCGCCTGCCGCGCCGGCATGGCGGCGGCCGGGCTGCGCGCCTTGCTGGTCCTGCCCGCCCTGACGCCGGCCGACACCGTCGCGCAATGGCGCCGCGCGGCGCAGCGGTGGCAGGAGGACGAAAGCCGCGACGGCGAGACGGACACGCGCACGCTGGCTCCGGGCGAAGCCGCGACCGTGCTCGGGCTGCTCTGCCCGTCCAACGCCGCGACGCAGCTCTACCGGGACTGGCTGGCGCGTCGGCTGAGCTGGCGGGCGAGCTGAGAGGGCGCGCCAGGAGGGGCGCTGCCCCTCCTGGACCTCCCCGCCGGGGGGCAATCGTGCCCCCCGGACCCCGCGGGAGCGTACAGGTTCGGAAATGGGAAGGGGCAGGTCCCACCCGTTGAAGCGGCGCGCGGTTCGTGCCCCTTCCCATTTCCGAACCTGCCCTCGGGGTCTGGGGGGCGAGGTCGCCCCCCAGCGGGGAGAGCCCGAGAGGGGCAGAGCCCCTCTCGGTCCCGCCCTCTCAGTTCGCCAGCTCGGCCAGGGCGCGCGCCAGCACGCGCGCGCCGGCGGCGAGCTGGGCGGGTTCGGCGTACTCGCTCGGATGGTGGCTGATGCCGCCGCGGCAGGGGACGAAGATCATCCCGGTCGGGCAGAGCGGCACCATGAATTGCGCGTCGTGGAAGGCGCCGGAGGGCATGCGCATCGCATTCAGGCCTTGGGCCGATGCGGCGTGCTCGACCAGTGCGGGCACCAGCGGCTGGAACTCCACCGGCGTAGCGTGGAAGCGCTCGGTGACCTGCGCGGCGCAATTGCGCAGCGCCGCCTGGATGACGCCGGGGATGGCGTTGCCGCGCGCCTGCAGCACGGCGTTGTCCGGGTGGCGGAAGTCGATGGTGAAGCGGACCTTGTCGGCGACGCTGTTGGAGGTGTTGGGCGAGACTTCGATGCGCCCGACGGTGAAGCGCAGCACGTCGGTGGGGTCGTGCATCAGCGCGTTCAGCGCGGTGACGGCGCGGATCATGTCCTGCACCGCATCCTGGCGGAGCGCGAGCGGCGTGGTGCCGGCATGGTCGGTCTTGCCGGTGAGCTCGACGACGAACCAGCGGCTGCCCTGGATGCCGGTGACGACGCCGATGTCGAGGCCGCCCGCTTCCAGGCGCGGCCCCTGTTCGATGTGGGCCTCGACATAGGCGTGGGGGGCCGGGCCCTCGACCACGCCAAGCGGGCGGCGGGGGATGTCGGCCTCGGTGGCGAGGTGCTCGGCGAGGGCGTCGGCGAAGCGGACGCCGTCATTGTCGGCGACGTCGTCCCAGGTGGTGGGCGGCTTGAAGCCGGCGAAGGCCATGGAGCCCATGCAGCCCGGGGCGAAGCGGCCGCCTTCCTCGTTGGTCCAGGCGACCAGCTCGATCGGGCGTTGCGTGGCGATGCCCGCCTCGCGGAGGGCCTGGATCGCCTCGAGCCCGGCGATGACGCCCCAGATGCCGTCGAAGCGGCCGCCATTGGGCTGGGTATCCATGTGGCTGCCGGTGAGCACCGGGGCGAGGCCAGGATCGCTCCCCTCGTGGCGGAGGAACAGGTTGCCGAGGGCGTCCACCGAGGGTGCCAGGCCGAGCGCCGTGCCCCAGGCGAGCAGCAGGCGGCGCGCCTCGCGGTCCAGCGGGGTGAGGCAGGCGCGGTTGACGCCCTCGCCCGGGATGGCGCCGAGCCGCGCCATCTGCATCAGGCGGTCCCATTGCCGCGCCTCGCTCACCGCCGCCGCGGCCTGTGCGGCCATGCCCTCGGCCATCGCTGCTGGTCCTTCGCCCTGTGTGATCCCGGCTTCTGGCGGCGCGCGCGGGCGAAATCAACGGGCGCGGCCGGTTGACAGCGCGCGCCGGAGGGCGGGCAGTATGCGCCGCCAAGAGGACGCACGATGCCCGAATTGCGCCGGCCGGACGGCACCATCCAGTACGAGGTCCATGGCAAGGGATTCCCGGTGCTGCTGTTCGCGCCGGGAGGCCTGCGCTCGCGCATGGCGATGTGGGGGCCGCCGCCGGAGGGGCCGCCGCGGCCCTGGGTGGACTGGACCCGTGCGCTGCCCGCGGCGGGGTTCTGCGCGGTGGCGATGGACCAGCGCAATGCCGGCGCCTCGCGCACCGCGATCGCGGCGGATCATGGCTGGCACAGCTATGCCACCGACCATCTCGCGCTGATGGATCATCTGGAATTCGCGCGCTTCCATGTGCTGGGCGGCTGCATCGGCGGCAGCTTCTGCCTGAAGGCGGTGGAGCTGGCGCCGGCGCGCATTCCCTGCGCCGTGCTGCAGAACCCGATCGGGCTGAACCCCGAGCATCCGGAATACTTCCCGCACAGCCATGCCGAATGGAGCCGCGAGCAGCGCGCCGCCCGGCCGGAGCTGGAGGAGGCGGCGCTGGCGGGCTTCGGGCGCAACATGTGGGGCGGCGATTTCGTGTTCAGCGTGGACCGCGACTTCGCCAGGGCCTGCCCGGTGCCGACCATGCTGCTGCCGGGCACCGACATCCCCCACCCCGCGGCGACCAGCGCCGAGCTCGCCGCCCTGCTGCCCGGGGTGGAGGTGCTGAAGGACTGGCGCGGGCCGGAGCACCTGGCCGCGCAGGAACGGCAGGTGGTGGATTTCCTGCGGCGGCACACGCCGTGAGCGAGAGCGTCCTCTCGACCCATGTGCTGAACACCGCCGAGGGCTGCCCGGCCGAGGGGGTGAAGGTGGAGCTGTGGCGGCTGGGGCCGCCGGAGCACCTGGCGACCGGGGTCACCGACAAGGACGGGCGGGTGTCGGAGCCGCTGCTGCCGGCGATCCGGTTCCGGCCGGGGCGCTACGAGCTGCGCTTCCATCTCGGCGCCTATTTCGCCGCGCGCGGGCTGGAGGGCGGGGATCCGCGCTATCTCGACATCGTTCCGGTGCGCATCGGGCTGGCCGGGACCGAGGCGCATTATCACGTGCCGCTGCTGTGCAGCCCTTGGGGGTACACGACCTATCGGGGGTCGTGAGGCGTCGATGGGCGCCGGCGCGACGCGAAGGACCTGGAAGCACGGAGCAATAGAGGCGGCGCCTGCCGTATTGTCTGTGGCAATTCGTTTACGAATCGGTCACCGCCAGGGGTCGGTCAAATCGTCAGGACAGACGCGAACGACCCCAAAGTTACCTTCCCCACCAGGAAGTCGGCGTCTCGTGGCTGGTTCCGCGTGACAACACGTGCAACTTCATCGAGTCGCGACCTGCGGGCATTCAGAATAACTAGCAGCTCGGGAACTGTATTACTGATGTACCGCCGGGGCGTGTCCGACAGCTCTCGCCCTCGGCTGCTGTGAAGAACGAAAACTGGACGTTCGCCCACGACCGCGCTCCGTCCCCTACACACGTTCTACTCGCCCGCCTGCCGATGCGCACGCGCGCATCATTGCTGTCGGCCCCAGCATCATCCAGAAGCTCGCCTATGGACGCAAATTGACAAGGGTTATTTACCGTCACTTCTGCAGATCGGCAGTTTAACGGCCGCATAGACTGCGTAGTTCTGTCCCGAGGTGATGCAGAATACCGTACTATTACTCCGTAGCAGATTCGCTGCCCCTCCGGCGCAGTCCAAGTTCTAGTTTCGGTTCGGTGTCGTCGAGCCTTGTCCCACCGAATGATCGTGTTGAACTCTCGGTTTGGGTTCTGCTGAGCGTCGGCATCGGATCCGAGCACTACGAGCGCAAGCAATGAGGCTGCCCCAAACCGACTGAGATGTACGGCGCGCTTCCTACAGTCGTGCTGCATGAATTGGTGCTCTTCGGGAACGGTGAAAATCTAGAACTTGACAGCACCAATTTGCAACGGCTTTCCGCGGCGGCAGCATGGCCGGCGGACGCCAGCCGCCGCCCCCGCATGCCCGCCCCGCCCGCTTTCCCCTTGCAACCCACCCGCATCTGACGCATCTACCCGCCGGTCGGGTGGGCTTGTCTGGGTAGCCCCCTGGTTTCAGCAAGGACCTGGCGGCGGGCGGTGCGGCGGAAAAGGCCGCGCTCGGCCGCCTTTCGGCTTACGGAGGCCCCATCGTGGCGCGCACCCCGCTCGAGCGTATCCGCAACATCGGCATCACCGCGCATATCGACGCGGGCAAGACCACCACGACGGAGCGGATCCTCTACTACACCGGCAAGTCCCATCGCATCGGCGAGGTGCATGAGGGCAACACCACCACCGACTACATGGAGCAGGAGCGTGAGCGCGGTATCACGATCACCTCCGCCGCGGTGACCGCGGTGTGGAAGGACAACCGCATCAACATCATCGACACGCCCGGCCACATCGACTTCAACATCGAGGTGAACCGGTCCCTGCGCGTGCTCGACGGCGCGGTGTTCATCATCGAGGGCGTGGCCGGCGTGCAGCCGCAGTCCGAGACCAATTGGCGCCTCGCCGACCGCTACAACGTCCCGCGCATCATCTTCATCAACAAGCTCGACCGCACCGGCGCCGATTTCTACCGCGCCGCCGCGACCCTGACCGAGAAGCTCGGCATCACCTGGGTCGCGCTGCAGCTGCCGATCGGCATCGAGGACACCTTTCAGGGCGTGGTCGACCTGGTCGAGATGAAGGCGCTGATCTGGGAAGGCGACGAGCTCGGCGCCAAGTACCACGACGCGCCGATCCCGGACGACCTCAAGGAGAAGGCCGCCGAATACCGCCAGACGCTGCTCGACACCGCGCTCTCGGTCGACGACGCGGCGATGGAGGAGTATTTCGACAAGGGCGACGTCTCGATCGAGACGCTGAAGCGCTGCATCAAGAAGGGCACCATCGCCGGCACCTTCCGCCCGGTGCTGTGCGGCACCGCCTTCAAGAACAAGGGCGTGCAGCCGCTGCTGGATGCGGTGATCGACTACCTCCCCTCCCCGGTGGACATCGAGGGCATCAAGGTCGCCCCCGCCGAGGGCGAGGAGGAGGATGCCGAGCGCCGCGTGATCCCGGCCGACGAGAGCGCGCCCTTCGCCGGCCTCGCCTTCAAGATCATCAACGACAAGTACGGCAATCTCACCTTCGTGCGCGTCTATCGCGGCGTGCTGAAGTCGGGCGACCAGGTGCTCAACACCACCAAGGACCACAAGGAGCGCATCGGGCGGATGTTCCAGATGCACGCCGACAAGCGCGAGGAAATCAAGGAGGTCACCGCCGGCGACATCGCCGCCTTCGTCGGGCTGAAGGACACCGGCACCGGCGACACGCTGGCGGACGCCGCCGATCCGGTGGTGCTGGAGCGCATGGCCTTCCCGGTGCCGGTCATCGACATCTCGGTCGAGCCGAAGACCAAGGAAGGCATCGAGAAGATGACGCTCGGCCTGCAGAAGCTGGCCGGCGAGGATCCGTCCCTGCGCCTGCGCACCGACCAGGAGACCGGCCAGACCATCCTCTCCGGCATGGGCGAGCTGCATCTCGAGATCATCATCGACCGGCTGCGGCGCGAATACGGCGTGGACGCCAATATCGGCGCGCCGCAGGTCGCCTATCGCGAGACGATCAGCAAGCCGCACACCGAGACCTACACCCACAAGAAGCAGTCCGGCGGCTCGGGCCAGTACGCGGAAGTGAAGATCGTGTTCGAGCCGAAGGAGCGCAACACCGGCATCGAGTTCGAGAACGCGGTGGTCGGCGGCTCGGTGCCGAAGGAATACATCCCCGCGGTCGAGAAGGGCATCAAGATGCAGGCCGACACCGGCGTGCTCGCCGGCTTCCCGACGGTGGACTTCAAGTACACCCTGGTGGACGGCAAGTACCACGACGTCGACAGCTCGGCGCTGGCCTTCGAGATCGCCGCCAAGGCCTGCTTCCGCGAAGGCATGAAGAAGGCCGGCCCGGTGATCCTGGAGCCGATCATGGATGTCGAGGTGACCACGCCGTCGGACCATGTCGGCGACGTGGTGGGCGACCTCAACCGCCGCCGCGGCGTGATCCAGAGCCAGGACATGGCGGGCACCTCGGTGATCGTGCGGGCGCATGTGCCGCTGAAGGAGATGTTCGGCTACATCTCCAACCTGCGCGGCATGACCAAGGGACGCGCCAGCTTCTCCATGCAGTTCCACCACTACGACCCGGTGCCGCGGAACATCGCGGACGAGATCATGGCGAAGAGCGCCTGAGACGCCGATGCGGCTGCGCTGGATGCGGGGCCGCGTGGAGGATGACCGGCCGCAGGGCAATGCCCTCCGGGCCCTGGAATGGGTCGGTTGCGACGACGCGGGCGAGGCCATCGCCCGCGTCGTTTTCATTCGGGGGCCGCTGTGGAACGGCTGGCGGCTCTACCGCGCGGTGGCGCGGGATGCCGAAGGGCAGGTGATCGAGCTGCGGCCCAACCCGCCGCCGGGCGCGCCGTGGCTGGTCGTGGTGCATGACCGCGTCGTCGGGCGCGCGGCACTGCCGCTGGAGGCGGTGCGGCGGGCTGAAGCCGCGCTGAGATAGCAAGAACCGGAGGGCGGAGAGGACTCCGCCCCCCCAACCTTCAATCCGTCGCTCGCAACCCGAGCCGCTCGATCACCGCCGTCCAGCGTGCGCTCTCGCTGGCCTGCAGCCGCTCCAGCGTCTCCGGCCCGCTGATCACCGGCTCGATTCCCGCACCGTCCAGCATCCCGAGCAGCTGCGCATCGGCGTTCAGCGCTGCCCGCATCGCCGCGACGAGGCGGTCCGCGGCGCTTGAAGGGAAACCGGCCGGCGCGACCAGCCCGGTCCAGCCGAAGAAGGGCGCGACGCCGAACCGCGTCTCGCCCAGGCTCGGTACCTCCGGCAGCGTCGGCCAGCGCTGCTCGACCGAGACCATCAGCCCGCGCAGCGCGCCGGCGCGGAGCTGCGGCAGGACCGGGCCGACCGGGTTCAGCACGGCATGAATGCGACCGGCGATCAGCTCGGCGGTGGCCTGGCCGAAGCCGCGATAGGCGACATGCTCGAGATCCAGGCCGTGACGGGCCTTCATCTCCTCCATGGCGAGCTGGCTGACCGTGCCCGGCCCGATCGAGCCATAGGCCAGCCGCCCGGGATTGGCGCGGGCATGGGCGATGAAGCCCTCCACGTCCCGGGCCGGGAAGCCCGGCGCCACGGTCAGCACGAAGGGTGTGCGCAGCAGCAGCGAGATGCTGCGCAGGTCCCGCCCCGGGTCGTAGGACAAGGCCGGGTTGAGCGCGCGGGCCGTGGTGGTGGGGCCACCGGGTACCACGGCGAGGCTGTGTCCGTCGGTCGCGCGTGCGACCTCGGCGGTGCCGATGGTGCCGCCGGCGCCGGGCCGGTTCTCCACCAGGAAGGGCTGTCCGAAAGCGGCCGAGAGATGCGGGGCGAGGCCCCGCATCAGCGCCTCCGCCACCATGCCGGGCCCGAAGGGCAGGATCAGCCGCACCGGCCGCGTCGGCCAGGGCGCTTCGGCGGCGGTGGCGCGGCCGGCCATGGCGGCGAGCGGCGCGCCCACCAGGCGACGGCGCCGCAGATAGCCGAGGGCGGAGACGGGCCGGCGCGACGGCGCGGCCCGGACGGGAACGGTCATGTCAGACCTCCACGCGCAGGTTCCGGGTTCGCGCCTCGCGCCTTGTGGTTATCGCTTGCGAGACCGAACCATCCTAGCCGGTCCGGGGCCGGCCAGTCATGGGTTCCTTCGCGCCGTTACGGGTTTGTTCATTCTTTTCGCGCCATCGTGCGGTGCCGGGGAGAATCCACGATTGCCTGCCGATCGATCGGGTCCACCCGCCTACCGGGCAGGGACGGCGCCATGACGGCCCTCACGAACTGGCTATGGAATCCCGATGGGCTCACCCCGCACGGCTTCTGCCTGCTGTGGGAGCCCTGGCTCATCTGGACGCACGCGCTGGCCGATGTCGCCATCGGCCTGGCCTACTTCACCATTCCCGCCGCCCTCGCCGTCTTCGTCCGCCGCCGGCGCGACCTCGTCTTCAAGCCGGTGTTCTGGCTGTTCGTCGCCTTCATCGGGCTGTGCGGCACCGGGCATTGGCTGGACCTGCTGACCCTGTGGTTCCCCGCCTATGGCGCCGAGGCGATGGTGAAGGCGGCCACCGCCATCGTCTCCCTCGTCACCGCCATCACGCTGTGGCCGCTGCTGCCGCTCGCCGCCCGCCTCCCCTCCCCCGCCCAGCTGCGCGCCGCCAATGCCGCGCTCGCCGCCAGCGAGGCGCGTCACCGCAGGAGCTTCGAACGCTCGCCGGTGCCGGTGATGACGCTCGACGCCAAGGACGTGATCACCGGCGTCTCCGATACCTGGCTCGAGCTGTTCGGCTACGCGAAGGAGGAGGTGATCGGCCGCCCGCTCGGCGCCTTCCGCTGTCCCGCCGGGGATGCCGCCTCCCCCGCCCCGTCCATGCTTGCCGCCGGCGAGCTGCGCGACCAGGAAGGCCGGTTCCGCCGCCGCGACGGCACGGTGCTCGACACCCTGATCTCCAGCCGCGTCGAACACGAGGGCGACGCCGCCTGGGTCATCTGCGTGCTGACCGAGATCACCGCCCGCAAGCGCGCCGAGGCGGCGCTCAAGGCGAGCGAGGAATGGCGCCGCCAGGCCCTCAAGATGGAGGCGATCGGCCAGCTCACCGGCGGGGTCGCGCACGACTTCAACAACGTCCTGCAGGCGATCAACGGCAACCTGCATCTGGTGCGAAGGCGCCTCGGCGATGCCAGGCCGGAGCTGACCCGGCTGCTCGACAATGCGCTGGATGCGAGCGGCAAGGCGGCGCGGCTGACCTCGCAGCTGCTGACCTTCGCCCGGCGCCAGCAGCTCCATCTGCAGCCGATCGACCCGGTCGAGGTGGTGGGCGGCATCCGCGAGCTGCTCGTGCACACCGCCGGCGGGCGCATCGCGCTGGAGATGGCGGCGCAGCCGGCGCTCGGCTGCTGCATGGGCGACCGCAACCAGCTCGAGGGCGCGCTGCTGAACCTGGTGATCAACGCCCGCGACGCGATCGGCGGCGGCGCCGGCAAGGTGACGATCACCCTCGAGCGGGTGCAGCTCTCCGGCGCTCCCGAGGGCTGCCCGGCGGATGGCGACTACATCCGCATCGCGACCCGCGACGACGGGCCGGGCATGACCGAGGAGGTGCGGCAGCGCGCCTTCGAACCCTTCTTCACCACCAAGCCGCCCGGCGAAGGCACCGGCCTCGGTCTGGCGCAGATCCATGGCTTCGCACACCAGGCGGGCGGCACGGTGACCATCGCGAGCGCGCCGGGCGCCGGCACCGAGGTCGCGCTGCTGCTGCCGGTCACCATCCACCGCGCCGCCGCGCCCTCGCCGGTCGAGCTCGCCGCCGATATCCCGCCTGGCCAGGGCGAGACGGTGCTCGTGGTGGAGGATGATCCCGCCGTGCGCGCCGCCCTGGCCGAGAATTTGCGCGAATTCGGCTACCGCACGCTCGAGGCGGCGGACGCCGATGCCGCGCTCCGCATGATGCGCGGCGGCGCGCGGGTGGATGCGGTGATCACCGATCTCATCATGCCGGGCAGCATCGACGGGCTGGAACTCGCCGCGCTGCTGCGCCGGCACTGGCCCGCGCTGCCGGTGCTGCTGACCACCGGCCATCTCGACCCGCTGCGGCACCGCGACTTGCCCGCGGGGGTGAGCTTCCTCCAGAAGCCGGCGGAGCAAGGGCGCATCGCGCGCGCGCTCCGCCAGGCGATCGCCCTCGCCCCGACGGCCGGCGGCTGACAAGACTGGGGGGCGGAGCTTCACGTCGCGGCAGTGCCGCGACCCCCCCAAGACCCCCCACCTCCTTTTTTTGGCTACGGGGAAGCGTGGCGAGCGCCGGTCTCGGCCCGACAACGTGGCGTCGCCTGAGAGTGCGGGAGGCGCCGGCCGACGGCGCGGCATCTCGGCGCACGGAAGCAGACGGCGCCAATAAGCCAAAAAAAGGAGGTGGGGGTTCGGGGGCGGAGTTCTCTCCGCCCCCGATGTCCAACGCTGGTCAGGCGCTCAGCGCATCGGCGGCGAGAACATCAGCCCGCCCTGGTTCCACAGCGCGTTGATGCCGCGCGGCAGCTGCACCGCGCTGTTGGCGCCGAGATGGCGGTCGTAGATCTCGCCGTAATTGCCGACCGCGCGGATGGCGTTGAGCATCCAGCGCCGGTCGAGGCCGATGGCGGGGCCGAGATCGCCGGTCACCCCGAGCAGGCGGCGCACCGCGGGACTCGGGCTTTCCAGCATCTGCTGGGCGTTGGCCTGGGTGATGCCGAGCTCCTCGGCCTCGATCAGGCCGTAGACCACCCATTTGACGATGTCGAACCACTGGTCGTCGCCGTGGCGCACGGCGGCGGCGTAGGGTTCCTTGCTGATGCGCTCGGGCAGCAGGATGTGGGCGGCGGGGTTGGGGAAGGCGGCGCGCACCGCGGCGAGCTGGCTGGAATCGCCGGTGTAGGAATCGCAGCGGCCGGATTCATAGGCGCGGCGCGCCTCGTCCTTGTCGGCGAAGATCACCGGGGTGAAGCGGATGCCCTGGTTGCGCGACCAGTCCTGCAGGTTGAGCTCGTGCGTGCTGGCCGAGACGAAGCAGATCGAGGCGCCGTCGAGCTGGCGGATCGAGGTGATGCCGGCATCGCTGCGCACCAGGAAGCCCTGGCCGTCGTAGAAATTCGGCGCGGCGAAATTGAGCCCGTTCACCGCGTCGCGCAGGAAGGTGACGGTGGTGGTGCGGCTCAGCACGTCGATCTGGCCGGAGACCAGGGTCGGGAAGCGGTTCTGGCCGGTGAGCGGATTCCACGCCACCCGCCGCGGATCGCCGAGCACGGCGGCGGCGATCGCGCGGCAGGTATCGGCATCCATGCCCTGCCATTCGCCGCGCGAATCCGGCTGGCTCCAGGCGGGATCGCCGGTGGAGATGCCGCAGGCGAGCGCGCCGCGCGCACGCACGGCGGCGAGGGTGGGGCCGGGCTGCGCGGTCGGCGTGCTTTGCGCGAGGACCGTGGTGGCGAGCGCCGTGCCGATCAGCACGGCGCCGGCGAGGTGTCGGAGCATGGCGTGGGTTCCGGTCAGCGGATCGGCATGGCGTACATCAGCCCGCCGCGGGTCCACAGGTCGTTGACGCCGCGCGGCAGGCCGATCGGCGTGTTCTGGCCGAGGTTGCGCTCGAAGATCTCGCCGTAATTGCCCACCGCGCGGATCGCGTTGTAGGCCCAGCGGCGGTCGAGCCCCATCATCGGCCCGTGGTCGCCGGCCTGGCCGAGCAGGCGGCGGATGGCGGGGTTCTGGCTGTTCAGCGCCTCCTCCGCATTGGCCTGGGTGACGCCGAGCTCCTCCGCCTCGATCAGCGCGAAGACGGTCCAGCGCACGATGTCGAACCACTGGTCGTCGCCGTGGCGCACCGCCGGCGCCAGCGGTTCCTTGCTGATGATGTCGGGCAGGATCATGTGCTCGGCCGGGTTCTGCAGCGCCGAGCGGATGCCGGCGAGCTGCGAGGCGTCGGTCGAGAAGGCATCGCAGCGGCCGGCGGCGTAGGCGCGGCGCGTCTCGTCGTTCTGGTCGAACACCAGCGGCTGGATGCGGATGTTGTTGCTGCGCGACCAGTCGGCGAGGTTGAGCTCGTTGGTGGTGCCGGAGGTGACGCAGATGGTGGCGCCTTCGAGGTCGCGCGCGCGCTGCACGCCGGCGGCGCGGCGCACCAGGAAGCCCTGGCCGTCGTAGAAATTCACCGTGGTGAAGTTCAGCCCGTTGGCGGTGTCGCGGGTCTGGGTCCAGGTGGTGGTGCGCGCCAGCATGTCGATCTGGCCGGATTGCAGCGCCGGCAGGCGGGCCTGGGAGGAGAGGATGGTCCAGCGCACCTTCTCGGCGTCGCCGAGCACCGCGGCGGCGACGGCGCGGCAGGTATCGGCGTCGAGGCCGCGATAGACGCCCTGGCTGTCCATGACGCCGAAGCCGGGGGCTCCGGGATGGGCACCGCAATTGAGCATGCCGCGGGCGCGCACGGCGGCAAGCGTCGGGCCGGGCGGCACGGCCTGCGCCGCCGCGCCGCCGGCGGAGAGCAGCAGCGCAAGCAGCGCCGCGAGGCCGGCGCGCATGGTCGTTCCGCGAGGCGACGGTCGCCGCATGGGGGTCCTCCCTGGTTCTGGAAGACGATGGTCGCATCCCGGACCCCGCGGCACAATCGCGCGGCGCTGCGGACTGGGGGGCGGAGATGAACTCCGCCCCCCAATCTTTCGCTCAGCCCGCGGCCGCCGGCGGCCGCAGGCGTGGATCGGCGGTGAGTTCGAGCAGGTCGATTTCCTCTTCCACCGCGTGGAAGGCGTCGTCGCCGATCACGCCCTCGCTGCGCAGCGCGACCAGCGCCTCGCGCTTCGCCACGACGGCGCGCGCGAGGACTGCGGCGGGCCCGGACACCTCCGCCGCATCGCCGGACCCGTCGCGGGCGGCGGCGAGGCGGGCGGCGAATTCCTCGCGCAGGGCGGCCGCGGCGTCGCGCTCGGGGTCGCGTTCCAACGCGCGCAGCCCCGCCTCGCAGATCCGGATGCGCGCCTCGCGCGTCTCGCGTGCGACCGTGTCGTCCCGCTCAAGGCGCAGCCAGAGCAGCAGCGGGCGCAGGGTGAGGCCCTGCAGGACGAGCGTGCCCACCGCCACCGTCACCGCCGACAGCACGATCATGTCGCGGAAGGGGAAATCCGGCGGCAGGGCGAGGGCAGTGGCGAGGGTCACGATGCCGCGCATGCCGCACCAGGAGATCAACAGCGTGCCGCGGAACGCGCCGCGCTTCATCGGCGGGCCCCGGCGCCAGCGCCGCAAATAGCCGAGGCCGAGCCAGGCCATCACCCAGCCGAAGCGGGCCAGGATCACCACGGCGAGCACCACCAGCGCCAACACCGCGACCTGCCAGGCCGATCCGTCGATCCGGCCGAGGGCAGCGCGGAATTGCAGGCCGATGAAGAGAAAGGCGAGCGCGTTGAGGACGAAGACCGCGACCTCCCACACCGCATAGGCGGCGATGCGGCGCCGCGCACCGGTGTGTTGCGGCGCCAGCCGCGCCAGGGTCATGGCGAAGGCGACCACGGTGATGATGGCGGAGAGGCGCAGCGCCTCGGCGAGCAGCCACACGCCGAAGACCATGAGGAATTGCAGCATCACCCAGACCGGCAGCTCCGACATCAGCAGGCCGGACAGGCGGAAATAGAGCCGCGCGAGCACGATGCCGAGCAGCACGCCGCCGCCGCAGGTCAGCACGAGCTGGAGCGGCAGGGCCGAGAGCGGCAGCATGCCGGTGCCCGCCGCCGCCACCGCGAAGCGGTAGATCAGCAGCGCGGTGGCGTCGTTGAACAGGCTCTCGCCCTCGAGGATGGTGGTCAGCCGGTGCGGCAGGCGGAGCTGGCGCAGGATGGCGGAGGCGGCGGAGGCATCCGGCGGGGCGACGATGGCGCCGAGGGCGATCGCCACCGCCCAGGGCATCTCCGGCACCATCAGCCGCGCCGCGATGGCGACCGCGGCGATGGTGACGCCCACCGCGACCAGGGCGAGGCTGAGCACGGCGCGGAAATTGGCCCGGAGGTCGCGCGGCGAGGCGTCGAAGGCGGCATCGAGCAGGACCGGCGCGACGAAGAGGGCGAGGACGAGCTCGGGTTCCACCGTCGCCTCGGGCAGGCCGGGCAGGAAGGCGGCGACGGTGCCGGCGAGCGCGAGCAGCGACGGGTAGGGCAGGCCGAGCCGGCCGGCGAGCGGCACCAGGAGGCCGGCCAGCAGCAGCAGCCCGATCGTGACTTCGAAGACGGCCACGGCCCGTTCCCTCCGGCTTTGCGCGCGCCGCTCGGCGTCAGGCGATGTGCCGGCGCCGCGTCTCCGCATATTGCCAGGCGGCGGCGATGGCGAGCAGCCCGACCGAGAGGCCGAGGCGCTGAAGGTCCGGGATCGGGTGCAGGAAGGCGGCGGCGAGGCCGGCGGCCCCCAGCACGGCGCGCAGCGCCGGGTTCAGCGGCCGCATGAGATAGCCTGCATAGGCGGCGGTGATCAGCGTCAGTGCCGCGAGCTGGATGGCGGTGGCGATGACGATCTCGACGAGGCCGCCGCGCAGCATGATGCCGGGGTCGTAGATGAAGGCGAAGCCCACCGTGAAGCCGGCGATGCCGAACCGGCTGGCATGCAGGCTGGAGATGGTGGGGCTCGCCTTGGCGACCGCGGCGGCGGCGAAGGCGGCGGCGGCGACGGGCGGCGTCGCATCCGCGAGCACCGCGAAGTAGAAGATGAAGAGATGCGCCGGCAGCAGATCGACGCCGAGCTGCAGGAGCTGCGGCACGCCGATCGCGGCGGCGATGATGTAGGAGGGCGTGGTGGGGATGCCGAGGCCGAGCACCAGCACGGTGATGGCGAGCAGCAGCAGCAGCAGGCCGAGATTGCCGCCGGCGAGCTCCTTGATGATGCCGCCGAAGGCGACAACCATGCCCGTCGCGGTCAGCGCCGAGACGACGACGCCCGAGGCGGCGATGGAGACCGCGAGCGGCGCCATGGTCATGCCGGCACTGGCGAGGCTTTCCACGATCTGGCGCGGCCCCATGCGGGTGCGCCGGCGCAGGACGGCGACCGCCACCATGGAGAGCGTGGCCCAGAACGCGGCGTAATTGCCGGACCAGCGCGCCATCATCAGCCAGACCAGCACGCCGATCGGGATGGCGAGATGGGCATCCGCCAGCACCTCGCGCCAGGGCGGGATATCGGCGGCGGGCATCGGCGCGATGCCGTTCTTCTTCGCCTCGAAATGCACCGCGGCGAGGATGGCGAAATAGTACAGCACCGCCCCGATCGCCGCGGCGACGACGATCTGGCCGTAGGGGATGTTGGTGATCTCCGACATCACGAAGGCGGCCGCGCCCATGACCGGCGGCATCAGCGCCCCGCCGACCGAGGCCGCGCTCTCGATCCCCGCCGCGATGGTCGGCCGGTAGCCGATCCGCATCATCAGCGGGATGGTCATCGAGCCGGTGGTGATGACGTTCGACACCGAGGAGCCGCTCATGGTGCCGAACAGGCCGGAGGTGATCACCGCGACCTTCGCGGGCCCGCCGGTGTTGCGCCCCGCGATGGCGGCGCCGAGGTTGGAGAACAGCCGCCCGGTGCCGCTGCCCTGCATGAAGGCGCCGAACAGGATGAAGACGGCGATGGTGGTGGCGACGATCCCGGTGAGCGGGCCGTAGACGCCGCCCGCCGTCGGCACCAGCCAGGTCGCCTCCACGATCTCGGAGGCGCCGAAGGGCCGCGTGTTCAGCACGCCCGGCAGGTGATGGCCGAACACCATGTAGAGGACGGAGATCGCGACCATCCAGGCGAGGCCGGGCTCCACCGCCCGCCGGATCGCCTCCAGCATGGTGATGAGGCAGGTGATGCCGAGCACCATCATGGTGGGCGTGAAGGGATCCACGTACTCCATGCGGTCGTTGACCGCGTCGGCGTGGATCAGCACCCAGGCATGCGGCGCCGCCGCCGCGAGCGCCCACAGCCAGTCGAACAGGCTCGGCCGGCGCTGCGGCGAGCGTTTCGGGAAGGCCGGGTACATCAGGAAGAGCGGCGGCGTGAACACCAGCAGATGCAGGCTGCGCATGGTGATCGGCTCGGGGAAGCCGAAGCCGCCGAAATAGAGATGCAGCGCGGCCCAGAAGGCCAGCCACAGCGTGGCCGCGCCCTTCGCCCAGGGATGCAGCTCCCGCATCTAGGCGCGGATCATCCGACCGCGATGCCGGCTTCGCGGAAGGCGCGGACGCCGCCCGGATGGAACGGCATCGGGTACTTCACCGAGGTGGCGGGATCCCAGAAGCCCATGCTGGCATGGATCGCGACCAGGCGCTGGCCGCGGTTGCGGATCAGCGTACGGGTGATCTTGTAGGTCACCTCCTCCGGCACCGAATCATGCACCAGGATCACGCTGTCCATGGTGGTCAGCGGCAGGTCGCCGGATTGCAGCGTGGGATAGGTGGTGGCGGGCAGCGTGCCCTGGCCATAGGCGTAGGTCTGGCTCAGATGGTCGCGCAGATCCTGCGGGAAGCCCACCAGCTTGCCGCCGCGCCGCCCTTGGGCGATCTCGGTAAGGATCGCGGCGGGGCGCGCCAGGGCGCAGTAGAGATAATCCACCTGGCCATCGGTATAGGCCGCGGCGATGTCGGCATAGGAGCCGTTGAGATAGCGCCCGCCCTCGCTGCGGATCCTGTCGGGCGAGCTGCCGAGGAAGCGCAGCACGCGCTGCAGGGTCAGCTCGTCGGTGGAGGAACGCTGCGGGACCGAGATCTTCACCCCGCGCTGGGTCAGGATGCCGCGCAGATCCTCGGGGCCCGCGCCCGGGTGGCGCAGCAGGTAGTGCTCGCTCGGCGAGTAGCCGGTGCCGAGGCAGCGCAGATGCTCGTGCTTCGCCGTGTAGGGCTCCTCGCCCTTGAAGGCGGAGGAGGCGAAGGCGTCCACGCCCCAGCCCATCTGCGACTGGCCGTTGTTGATGCGCGTCGGGTTGGCGAGGCCGCCGCCCGGCACCACGCGGATCTGGATGTCGGCGTTCTCCTCGCGCACCAGCGCAGCGAGGCCGGCGGCCATGGTGTACCAGCCGCCGCCCAAGGAGCCGGCGACGAACTCGAAGGTCTGCTGCGCCAGGGCGGTGCGGACGAAGGGCGCGCCGAGCGCGGTGCCGAGCGCGGCGCGGCGCGAGATGAGCATGGTCATCGCGTGTGTCTCCCGAACGCGTGATGATGGCCGCGCCGAAGCGCCGGAGGCAAGGCCCGCCTCAGCGGATCGGCGGGGCGTACATCAGCCCGCCGCGCGTCCACAGGTCGTTGATGCCGCGGGAGAGCCCGATCGGGCTCTCGCTGCCGACATTGCGTTCGAACACCTCGCCGTAGTTGCCGACCGCGCGGATCGCGTTGTAGGCCCAGCGCCGGTCGAGTCCCATCATCGGGCCGTGATCGCCGGCATTGCCCAGCAGGCGGCGGATCGCGGGGTGCTCGTTCTGCAGCATCGCTTCCGCATTGGCCTGGGTCACGCCGAGCTCCTCCGCCTCGATCAGCGCGAAGATCGTCCAGCGCACGATGTCGGTCCATTGGTCGTCGCCCTGGCGCACCGCCGGCGTCAGCGGCTCCTTGCTGATGCGGTCCGGCAGCACGAGGTGGTCGGACGGCACGCGCAGCGCGGTGATCAGCCCGATGAGCTGGCTGGCATCGGTGGAGATCGCATCGCAGCGGCCATTGTCATAGGCGATGCGCGCCTCATCGTTCTGCTCGAACACCAGCGGGGTGTAGCGGATGGCGTTGGCGCGCGCCCAGTCGGCGAGGTTGAGCTCGCTGGTGGAGCCGGCGAAGGTGCAGATGGTGGCGCCCTGGAGGTCGCGCCCCGTGCGCACGCCGGCGGATTTGCGCACCAGGAATCCCTGGCCGTCATAGAACACCACCGCGGTGAAGTTCAGCCCCACTGCGGTGTCGCGCGAATGCGTCCAGGTCACGGTGCGCGGCAGCACGTCGATCTGCCCGGATTGCAGCGCGGCGAAGCGCGCCTGGCTGGTCAGCGGCACGAAGCGCGTCTTGCGCGCATCGCCGAGCACGGCGGCGGCGACGGCGCGGCAGATATCGGGATCGATGCCGCGATACTCGCCGCGGCTGTCCGGCGCGCCGAAGCCCGGCGCGTTGGGCGAGGCGCCGCAGACCAGCACGTCGCGCTGGCGCACCCCGGCGAGGGTGGGGCCCGGCGCCACATTCTGTGCGACGCCATCCGGTGCGGCGGCGATCCCGGCGAGAACGAAAGCGCACGCAGCCATGGCCGCGCGCATGGCAAAGCACGCCATGCTGTCCCCCTTTCGTGAGTTCGGCGCCGTTGCGCCTGGCCTTCCCGGGGCGGAGCCTTGCATGAGCCGGGGAGGGCGTGAACTCCCTTCCCGGACCCCTCCCTGCTTTTTTGGTTGCCGGGAGGGGCGTCGAAGGGGTCGCTTCAGACCTTGTCGGGGTAGAGCGCGGCGAGGCCCTCGGGAGAGGCGGCGCAGCGGCCGCGCTCGGTGATGAGGCCGGTCACCAGGCGGGCGGGGGTGACATCGAAGGCGGGGTTGGCGGCCGCGCTGCCGGACGCCGCGACGCGCACCGTCTCGATGCGGCCATCCGTGGTGCGGCCGGTGATGTCGGTGACCTCGGCGGCGTCGCGTTCCTCGATGGGAATCTCCGCCACGCCGTCGTCGACGCGCATGTCGAGCGTGGAATGCGGCAGCGCGACCCAGAACGGGATGCCGTTGTCGCGCGCCGCCAGCGCCTTCAGATAGGTGCCGATCTTGTTGGCGACGTCGCCGCGCCGCGTCACCCGGTCGGTGCCGGTGATGACGATGTCGACCTCGCCATGCTGCATCAGATGGCCGCCGGCATTGTCGGCGATCACCGCATGCGGCACGCCATGCGCGCCGAGCTCGAAGGCGGTCAGCGCCGACCCCTGGTTGCGCGGCCGCGTCTCGTCCACCCAGACATGCAGCGCGGTGCCGCTGTCATGCGCCGCGTAGATCGGCGCCAGCGCCGTACCCCAATCCACCGTCGCGAGCCAGCCGGCATTGCAATGCGTGAGCACCTTCACCGGCGCGCCCGGCAGCTTGCGCGCCGCGATCTCCTGCAGGAGCGGCAGGCCATGCTCGCCGATGCGGCGGCAGGTCTCGACGTCGTCGTCGGCGATCGCCGCGGCCTCGGCATAGGCGGCGGCGACGCGGCTCTCCTCCGGCAGGTTGTCGAGCGCGGCCAGCATGCGATCCAGCGCCCAGCGCAGGTTGATCGCGGTGGGACGTGTCTCGGCCAGCATGGCGCAGACGCGGCGGAGATTGGCGGCGGAAGGATCGCGCCGCAGCGCCAAAGCCACGCCATATGGCGCGACCGCGCCGATCAGCGGCGCGCCGCGGACCTGCATGCTGCGGATGGCATGCGCGACCTCTTCCTCGTCGGTCAGGCGCAGGATGTCCACGGACCAGGGCAGCTTGGTCTGGTCGATGATGCGGACGGACCAGCCATCCTCGTCCACCCACACGCTGCGATAGGGCTTGCCGTCGATCTTCATGCGGCGCGGCTTAGCAGATCGGGCCGGGCGGCGTCATGGGCGGGCGCCAAGATGGCGGGCCAGCCTCTGGGCATGGGCCGGCAATGCCGCGAAGGCGCGCAGGCAGAGGCTGAGGCGGCGCAGCGCCCAGCCATCGGAAAGCGGAACGATCGCCACCGGATGCCGCCGGCGGCTGCGCCGCGCGGCGCTCTCCGACAGCACGGCGACGCCCACGCCGGCCGCGACCATGCCGGCGATGCCCTCCGCGGCCGGGAAGCGCACGCGGATGCGCAGCGCCCGCCCGGCCCGCGCGGCATGGCCGGCGAGATGCGCCTGCAGCGCGCTGCCTTCCGGGAAGCCGCAGAATTCCTGGTCCAGCACCGCGGCAAAGGCGATGGGCCGGCGTTGCGCCAGCTTGTGGCCGCGTGGCGTGATCAGCACGAGCCGGTCGGTCGCGAAGGGATGCGTCTCGAGCGCGCCGGCATCGGCCCAGTCGGCGGTGATGCCGAGCTCCGCGCGGCCATGGGCCACATCCTCGACGATCACGTGGCTCGGCGCTTCGGCGAGGTCCACGTCGATGCGGGGATTCTGCGCGAGAAAGGGTGCGAGCCGGGCGGGCAGGAACTCCGTGACCGCGGCGCTGTTGGCGCGCAGCCGCACATGGCCGCGCAAGCCGCCCGCATGGTCCGCAAGCTCGCCCCGCATGCGCTCGGCCTGGTCGAGGATCAGCCGCGCATGATGCAGCAGCGCCGCGCCCGCCGGGGTCGGCCGCACGCCGCGGCGCTGGCGCAGCAGCAGGGGCGCGCCGAGCGTCTCCTCCATGGCGCGGATGCGCTCGCTGGCGGCGGCGAGCGAGAGCGCGGCGCGCTCCGCGCCCGCGGTGATGCTGCCGATCTCGGCGACGGCGCGGAACAGGCGGAGATCGATGAGGTCGAAGCGCATCCTGCCTTCGTCCTTTCCGAAGCCTGGCTGCGGGCCTTCCGCATTGTGGGCCTGCGCCGCCCGCGCGCAAGCTCGCCGCATGCAGCCCCTGGACATCGCCTATGCCGCCGGCGTTTTCGTGTTGGCCGGACTGGTCAAAGGCCTGGTCGGCCTGGGCCTGCCCACGGTCGCCATGGGCCTGCTGGCGATACGGCTGCCGCCCGCCGAGGCGGCCGGGCTGATGCTGCTGCCTTCGTTTCTGACGAATCTCTGGCAGATGGCCGGCCCGGCCTTCTGGCCGCTGACCCGCCGCCTGGGCCCGCTCTTCGCGGGTGCCGTCGCCGGTACCCTGGCGGGATCCGGATGGCTCGCCGGCGGCAATGGCGGTGCCGCGGCAGGACTCGGCGTCGCGCTGTTCGCCTATGCCGGGTTTGGGCTGTCGGGCCTGCGCCTCGCCGCGCCGCGCCGCCACGAAGGCGCGCTGTCCCTCGCCATCGGCGTCGCGACCGGGATGGTCACCGCCGCCACCGGCGTCTTCGTCATGCCCTCCGTGCCCTGGCTGCAAGCCCTCGGACTCGCCAAGGAGGAACTGGTCCAGGCGCTCGGGTTGTTCTTCACCGTCGCGACCCTCGCCCTCGCCCTGTCGCTCGCCGGCGCCGGCGCGCTCGGCGCCACCACGATCGGCGGATCGGTGCTCGCCGTGCTGCCGGCGCTCGCGGGGATGGCGATCGGGCAGGCGACGCGGCGGCGGATCTCGGAAGCAAAATTCCGGCGGTGGCTGTTCGCAGCCCTGGGCGCGCTCGGGCTACACCTGGTGCTGCGCGCCGTGATGTAGCGCGGCGCAATACACTCGAGCGCTGGACACGGGGAAGGGAGTGAACTCCCTTCCCCGAACCCCATCCCTCCTTTTTTTGGTGACTTGGGAAGCGTGGCGAGCGCCGTTCTCAGCCCGACAACGGCGCGGCGCCAAAGAGTGCGGAGGCCGCCAGCGCCAATAAGCCAAGAAAAGGAGGTGGGGGGTTTGGGGGGCGGAGTTCACTCCGCCCCCCAATCTTCTTCTCAGCCGCGCAGCACGCGACCGGCCACGACGTCCAGCTTTGCAACCAGGTCAGGGTCACGCATCTCAGGCGCCGTGATGATCGCGTTCTCCAGCACACGGTCGCAGCCGGCAGGGCACGGGCCGCGGCGCTCGCCCAGCATCGGCACCACTGTCTTCACCAGCGCGCGCGCCTTGTCGGCATTGGCGAACAGCAGCTTCACCACCTGCTCGACCGTGACGTGGTCATGGTCCGGATGCCAGCAGTCGAAATCCGTCACCATGGCGACCGTCGCGTAGCAGAGCTCCGCCTCGCGGGCGAGCTTCGCCTCCGGCATGTTGGTCATGCCGATCACGTCGCAGCCCCAGGCGCGGTAGAGCTCGCTCTCCGCCTTGGTCGAGAATTGCGGGCCCTCCATCACGAGATAGGTGCCGCCGCGCCGCGCCGGCAGCCCGAGTTGCTCCGCCGCCTTCGCCAGCGCATCGCCGAGCCGCGGGCACACCGGATGCGCCATCGAGACATGCGCGACGCAGCCGGTGTCGAAGAAGGACTTCTCGCGCGCGAAGGTCCTGTCGATGAACTGGTCCACGATCACGAAATGCCCCGGCGGCAGCTCGCCATTCAGCGACCCCACCGCCGAGAGCGAGATCACCTCCGTGCAGCCCGCACGCTTCAGCGCATCGATATTGGCGCGGTAGTTCAGCCGCGAAGGCGGTGCGCGATGCCCGCGGCCGTGCCGCGGCAGGAATACGCAGCGCACACCCGCAAGCCGGCCGAACAGCAGCGCATCCGAAGGCGCGCCCCAGGGCGTCTCCACCTGCTCCCAACGCCGTTCCTCGAGCCCATCGATGTCATACAGGCCCGAACCGCCGATCAATCCGATCACAGGTTCGACAAGATCCGCCACCGTCCGCTCCATTCCTGGCTATCGGCGCAGCTTTACCGGCATCCCGCGCCATTGTCGCGAGCAGCCGGCCTGTCTAGGACAGGCGAACCGGAACCGGAGCCGCCCATGCCCTCGCCTCGCCTGCTGCTCGCCCTCGTCGTGCTCGTCCTGGGCGGCTGCGAGTCGGACTCGCGCGCGCGTGGCCTCGGCCCGCGGGGCACCGCCCTGCCGCCGCCGCCGGTGGAGCAGCCGGCGCCGCGTTGAAAGCCGGCCCCTACGCCGGCCGCACGTTCCAGAAGGTGGCGAAGCCGTTCAGCACGCCGGTGATGCTGCTGCGATAGGCGGTCGCGATGCGGTGCTGGCCGAGCGGGTAGAACGGTACGTCCTGCATGCACTGGATCTGGATGTCGCGGCAGATCGCCTGCTGCGCGGCGACATCCGGCGCGACGAACCAGGCGTCGCGCAGCTCCTCCGTGCGCGGGCTGCGCGACCAGCCGGGATAGCCGTCGCCGGTGCCGCGGATGGAGATGTGGCCGGCGGGATTGATCCAGTCCACTCCGGACCAGTTGGTGACGAAGGCGCTCCAGCCGCCCTGCGCCACTGGCTCGCGCCGGTTGCGCCGCTGGAGCATGCTGGCCCAGTCGAGCGCGAGATAGTCCACCTCCATGCCGCAGCGCCGCAGCATGTCGGCGCCGACATCGCCGAGCGCCTTGAGGTTCACGTTGTCGCCCGGCACCATCAGCACGACCTTCTCGCCGGCATAGCCGGCCGCGCGCAGATCGGCCTTCACGCGGTCGTAGTCGCGCGGGCCCTTGAGCGGCTCGAGCCCCGCCTCGCTCGCCATCGGCGTGCCCGGGCAGAAGAAGCCGAGCGGCGTGTAGCCCATCGCCGCGTCGTCGCCGACGAGGGCGGAGACGAAGGCGTTCTGGTCGACCCCGCGGAACAGGATGCGGCGGATCTCCGGATTGTCGAAGGGCGGGTGCAGATGGTTGATCCGCATCATGTTGCAGAAGCCGGTGGGGTCCAGCACCGCGGTGCGGATGTTGCGGTTGCGCCGGAGCAGCGGGACGAGGTCCTGCGGCACCGTCTCCCACCAGTCGCGCTCGCCCTGCTGCAAGGCCGCTGCATTGGTCGCCGGATCGGGCGAGGTGAGCCATTCCACGCGGTCGAAATGCACCACCTTCGGCCCCGCGGTCCAGTCCGGCGTGCCGCTGGTGCGTGGGCGGTAGCCCGCGAATTTCTCGTACGCCACGCGCACGCCGCTGACCCGCTCATCCGCCTTGAAGCGGAACGGGCCGCTGCCGACCATCTCCGTCACCTGCTGCATCACGTCGAGATTGGCGAAGCGCTCCGGCATCATTGCGCACATGTAGGAGGCGGACTTGCCGAGCGCCTCGCGCAGCAGCGGGAAGGGGCGCTTCAGGCGGAAGCGGATGGTGCGGTCGTCCGGCGCGTCGAGCTCCTCGGTCGCCTTGATCAGCGCGTCGCCGAAGGCGTCGCGCTTCGCCCAGCGCCTGATGCTGGCGACGCAGTCGCGCGCCAGCACGCGCTCGCCGTCATGCCAGACCAGGCCTTCGCGCAGGGTGAGGCGCCACAGCTTGCCGCCATCCTCGACGACATCGCCTTCCAGCATCTGCGGCGACATGCGGAATTCGCCGTCCTGCCCGTAGAGCGTGTCGAAGACGAGATAGGCGTGGTTGCGGGTGATGTAGGCCGGGGTGAACAGCGGATCGAGGAAGGCGAGATCGAAATTCGGGATGAAGCGCAGCGTGGTCTGCCGCTGCGCCCGGACGCCGGCCGGCGCCGCCAGCACCGCGGCCGCCGCGCCGATTCCCTGCAAGAGCCTACGCCTCAGCATGCGGTGCCTCCCCGAAAGGCTTGCCCGCCGCGAAGACCGCGCCGTCCCGGGCACCGAGGGTGCCGGAACGGCGCGCCAGGCTCAAGGGTCAGCTGCCGATGGCGCCGCCATCCTTCTTGACGATGGCGATCACCGAAGGGCGCGGCGGCACGCCCTCGGCGAAGTCGGGCCAGCGGGTCGAGGGCCGGTCGAAGCTGCTGCCGGGATCCTCGCCGGGATGCTGGATGGCGAGGAAGATGGTGCGGTCGTCCGGCGTGAAGCGCGGCCCGCAGACCTCGGCGCCGGTCGGCGCCTGGTAGAATAAGCGGGTCAGGCCGCGCCCGTAGCCGGTGGTGTCGGCGGCGTAGAGCCCGTCCGCGACGCCCGCCGCTTCCGGCGCGCCGTCGGTCGCGATCCAGATGCGGCCCTTGCTGTCGAAGGCGCAATTGTCGGGGCAGGAGAGCCAGCCTTCCTTGCTGGTCGCGCGGTGGTAGCGCGCGCCGGCATCGATGCCCGGCGCGCCGGCGACCAGGAACAGGCCCCAGCGCGCCTCGGTGGCGGCGTGGTCCACGCGGTCGGTGCCGGCGCCGGGCGGGAGGATCTCCAGCACATGGCCGTGGTGGTTGGCCGGCCGCGGATTGGCGGCGTCCACCTGCTGCGCCTGGCGCTGGTTGTTGTTGGTGATCATGACATAGACGCGCCCCGTCGCGGGGTTGGTCTCGACATCCTCGGGCCGGTCCATCGGCGTCGCGCCGAGCAGCGTCGCGGCGCGGCGCGCCTCGATCAGCACGTCGCCCTGGCTGCCGAAGCCATTGGCCGGGGTCAGCGGACCCTGGCCCTGCACCAGCGCCAGCCATTCCACCTTGCCGTCCTCGTGGAACTTCGCCGCGTAGAGCGTGCCCTCGTCGAGCAGGTCGCGATTCGCCGCGCGGTCGTTCGGGTTCCACGGGCGCGCGGTGACGAACTTGTAGACGAACTCGAAGCGTTCGTCGTCGCCGGAATAGATCACCACGCGACCATCGGCGCTCACCGCGTGCGTGGCCCCCTCATGCTTGAAGCGGCCGAGCGCGGTGCGCTTCACCGGCTGGCTTTCCGAATCGTAGGGATCGAATTCGACGATCCAGCCGAAGCGGTTGGGCTCGTTCGGCTCCTTGTCGAGATCGAAGCGGTCGACGTGGCGCGACCAGCCATAGCCTGATTGCGGCAGGATGCCGTAGCGGCGGTAGGCCTCGCGCTGCGGATTGGTCTCGGAGGCCACCGAGGTGCCGCCGAAGTAGAAGTTGAAATTCTCCTCGGCCGTCAGGACGGTGCCCCAGGGGGTGTTGCCGCCGGCGCAGTTGTTGAGCGTGCCGAGCACGCGCGCGCCGGTGGGATCGGCATTGGTGCGCAGGCGCGGATGGCCCGCGGCGGGGCCGGAGACGCGCATCGGCGTCTCGCCGGTGATGCGGCGGTTGAGGCGGCCGTCGCGGACATAGCTCCAGCGGCCGCCCTGCTTGCGGATCTCGACCACCGAGAGGCCATGCGCCGCGATCTCCGCCTTCGCCTGGTCGGCGCTGACCCGGCCGCGCGCCTGGGCGCCGCTGCCGAGGCCGGCGAACATCAGGTTGGTGTTGGTGTATTCGTGGTTGACCACGAGCAGGCCGTGCTCGCCGCCGCGGCTGCCCTGCGGCAGCGGGAAGAAGTCGATATAGTCGTTGTTGTAGCCGAACTGGCCGGCCTGGGCGGCGGCGGTGACGCGGGTGGCGTTGAACTCCGGCGCATCGGGCAGGATGGGGTCGCCCCAGCGGATCACCGTCTGGATCTCGTAGCCTTCGGCGACGGCGTCGTTCTGCGCCATCTGGTGGCGGAGCTCGGGGAAGGTCAGGCTGGAAGGGCCGGCATCGGGCGTGTTGCCGCTGCTGTGCGCCTCGGTCGCCGCGGCGTCGCGCGCGGCGAGCGCCGCGGCGGCGACGCCGCCCGCGGCGAGCAGGGCGCGGCGCGAATAGCGCGCGGCGATCACCTCGCCGATCGGGCGGGCGGGATCGGGGTTCGACCCGATATCCTCGATCTCGAAGGGCAGCTCGTCGTCAACGACCAGGGGCGCTGCGTTGCGCTGCATGCTCGGGGTCCTCGGTTGGGCTCGGCGGGGCGGAACATAGGGGAGCGCCCTGCCAAGTGAAGCACTTGACCCGTGAATCTTGTGCGACGCGCGAAGCCGTTCAGGCGCCGCGCGGCGGCGAGCATGTCACCCCTCGACGGACGGCGGAAGATGCGCCGTGACGCGTGGCAGCGGCGCTGTCCATTTCTCCACCTGCACCAGGCAGGATTGCGCCGAGGCGCCCTGGCCGAGCCGCGTGGTGCCGATATCCGGCGTCAGCACATTCGGATTCCCGTGCACGCATAGGCTGCCGGGCTGGCCAGGCTCGAGCGGATCGAGCCAGGCGCCGGTCGCCATCATGACGACGCCGCGCCGCACGCCGGACTCGAGGCGCAGTCCGCCGAGGCAGGCGCCGCGCGCATTGAAGACGCGGAGGATGTCGCCTTCCGCGAGTCCGCGCTCCGCCGCGTCCTCGGGATGCATCAGGATCGGCTCACGTCCCTGAAGCTTGCTCGCCGCCGCGACCGGGCCGGGATCGAGCTGTCCGTGCAGCCGGGTCGCAGGCTGGAAGGAGAGCAGGTGCAGCGGGAATTCCCGCGCCGCCTCGCTGCCCAGCCATTCGCGCGGCGAGCGCCAGATCGGATGGCCGGGAATTTCCTCGTAGCCGAAGGAGGCGATGGTCTCGCTGAACAGCTCCACCTTGCCCGAGGGCGTGTCGAGCGGATGCGCCTCCGGGTCGCGCGCGAACTCGGCGAATTGCGTGTATTCCTCGCCCGGCGCGGGCGGCGGCACTTCCCAATGCCCGGCTTCCCAGAAGCTATCGAAATCCGGCGGCTCGAGCCCGAAGTCGCGGCAGCTCCGCCGCCAATTGTCGTAGAGGTGCCGCAGCCAGGCGAACTCGTCGCGCTGCGCGGTGAAGCGCTCGCGATAGCCGAGCGCGTCGGCGATGTCGGCGAGCGCGTCATGATCGTTGCGCGCCTGGCCCTGCGGCGGAATCGCCTGGTGCATCGCGCGCGTGAAGCGATCATGCGAGGAGGAGCCGATGTCGTTGCGCTCCAGCGTGGTGGTCGCCGGCAGCACGATGTCGGCGTGGCGCGCCAGCGCGGTCCACCAGGGCTCCAGCACCACGATGGTCTCGGCGCGCGTCCAGGCGCGCAGCAGGCGGTTGAGGTCCTGGTGGTGGTGGAAGGGATTGCCGCCGGCCCACCAGATCATCCGCGTGTCGGGCAGGGTGATGTCGCGGCCGTTGTACTGCAGGATGCCGCCGGGCCGCTCCAGCAGCTCGGTCACGCGGGCGACGGGAATGTAGAGGCCGGTCGGGTTGCGCACCGCCGGCAGCGAGACGGAGGGGATGTGCCGCCGCGGCGTGCCCATGCCGTTCATCGAGCCATGGCCGAAGGCGATCCCCTGCCCCGGCTTGCCGATCGTCCCCAGCGCGGCGGCGAGCGCCACCATCGCCCACCAGGGATGCTCGCCATGTTCGGCGCGCTGGATGGACCAGGTGGCGGCGATCATGCTCGGCGTCGCCGCGGCGTCGCGCGCGAGGCGGATGATGGTCTCGGCCGGCACCTCGGTGAGCGCGGCGGCCCAGCCCGGCGTCTTCGCGACGCCGTCGCTCTCGCCGAGCACATAGGCGCGGATGCGGTCCCAGCCCACCGTGCAGCGCGCGAGGAAGTCGCGATTCTCGCGCCCCTCGGTCACCAGCACATGCAGCATGCCGAAGACCAGCGCCGCATCGCTGCCGGGGCGGATCGGGACCCATTCGGCGTTCAGGAATTCCGCGATGTCGCCGCGGAACGGCGAGATGTTGACGAAGCGTAAGCCGGCTTCGGCGGCGCGGCGCATCAGCGGGACATAGCCATGCGCGCCGGCGCCGCCGGCGGTGACCAGCCCGTTCTTCAAGGGCAGCCCACCGAAGCAGAGCATCAGCCGCGCATGCTTCGTGATGGCGTCCCAATCCGTCACCGGGCCCTGGATCACGTCATTGGTGCCGAGCACATGCGGCATCAGCGTCATGCCCGCGCCGTAGGAGTAGTTCGTCACCTGGCCGGTGAAGCCGCCGCCGAGGGCGAGGAAGCGCTGGAGCTGGCTCTTGGCATGGTGGAAGCGGCCCGCGGAGGACCAGCCATAGGAGCCGCCGAAGATCGCGGTGTCGCCATGCTCGGTGCGCACACGGCGCGTCTCCTCGGCGATCAGTCGCACCGCCGCGTCCCAGGAGACCGGGACGAAGGGATCGCCGCCGCGTGCTGCACCGCGGCGATGCCCGGCGAGCCAGCCCTTGCGGACATAGGGCCGGTCGATGCGGCAGGCGGCGTGCACCACCTCCGCCATCGCCGCGATCAGGCTGCCCGGGGAGGGATCGTGCCCGAAAGGGCGCACGCCGACGAGGCGCCCATCCTCGACCACGGCGTCGAAGCTGCCCCAATGCGACGCATGCGGCTTGATGACGGTCATGACCCGGCCTCCTGCCCGCTATCTCGGCCAGACCCGTGGATTCAGGCAAGACCCGGGTTTCGGCCCTGTGCCCCCAGGGCTAGACTTCCGAACGACCCACAGCCCCGGAAGGTTCCGATGACCCCGCCCGCCGCGCCAAATTCCGCCGCCGCCCGCGACATCGCCTATGCGCTGCATCCCTACACGGATCACAAGGCTTTCAGGGACACCGGCCCGGTCATCATCACCCGCGGCAAGGGCGTGCGCGTGTGGGACGAGGCCGGCAAGGAATACATCGAGAGCATCGCCGGGCTGTGGTGCGCCTCGCTCGGCTTCGACAATGAGCGCCTGGTGCAGGCGGCGATGCGGCAGATGCAGAAGCTGCCCTTCTACCACGCCTTCACCGCGAAATCGCACGAGCCGCTGATCGAGCTGTCCGAGATGCTGATCCAGCGCGCGCCGGTGCCGATGAGCAAGGCCTTCTTCGCCAATAGCGGTTCGGAAGCGAACGACAGCGCGGTGAAGATGATCTGGTACTACAACAACGCCGTCGGCCGGCCGCGCAAGAAGAAGCTGATCGGGCGCATCAAGGGCTATCACGGCATCACGGTGGCGGCCGGCTCGCTCACCGGCCTGCCGGCCAACCACAAGCTGTTCGACCTGCCGATCCAGGGCGTGGTGCACACCATGACGCCGCATCACTACCACGGCGCCGAGGAGGGCGAATCCGAGGAAGCCTTCGCGACGCGCTGCGCCGAGGAGCTCGAGGCGCTGATCCTGCGCGAGGATCCCGAGACGGTCGCGGCGATGTTCGCCGAGCCGGTGATGGGCGCGGGCGGGGTCATCGTCCCGCCGCGCACCTACTGGGAGAAGATCCAGGCGGTGCTGCGCAAGCACGACGTGCTGCTGGTCGCCGACGAGGTGATCTGCGGCTTCGGACGCACCGGGAACTACTGGGGCTGCCAGACCTTCGACATCCAGCCCGACATCCTCACCTGCGCCAAGGCGCTGTCCTCCTCCTTCCTGCCGATCTCCGGCGTGCTGATCAACGAGACGGTGTATCAGGGGATCGCCGAGGGCTCCTCGACGATCGGCACCTGGGGACACGGCTTCACCTATTCCGGCCATCCGGTGCCCGCGGCGGTCGCGATCGAGACGCTGAAGATCTACGACGAGACCAACATCATCGAGCATGTGCAGAAGGTCGGGCCCTACATGCAGGCCGCGCTGCGCGAGCGCTTCGCGGAGCACCCGCTGGTGGGCGAGGTGCGCGGCGTCGGCATGGTCGCCGCGATCGAGCTCGTCGCCGACAAGGCGAAGCACCAGAATTTCGAGCCGACACGCCGCGTCGGCGCGCGGCTGATGAAGCTCGGCGAAGAGCACGGGGTGATCCTGCGCGCGCTGGCGAACGACGTGATCGCCTTCTCGCCGCCGCTCGTCATCACCGAAGGCGAAGTGGACGAGATGATCGAGCGCACGGCGAAGGCACTCGACGCGCTCACCGTGGATATCCGGCGCGAGAGCCTGACGGTGGTGTGACGCGGGTTGCGCTCTGAGGCCGCGATGCGGGCCAGGAGGGGCGCTGCCCCTCCTGGACCTCCCCGCTGGGGGGCGACCTCGCCCCCCAGACCCCGAGGGCAGGTTCGGCAATGGGAAGGGGCACGACCCGCGCGCCGCTTCAACGGGCGGGTCGTGCCCCTTCCCATTGCCGAACCTGAACACTCACGCGGGGTCCGGGGGGCACGGCTGCCCCCCGGCGGGGAGAGCCCGAGAGGGGCAGCGCCCCTCTCGGTCCCGCACTCACGGCCTCGAAGCGAAACACCAGCGTGACCACCCCCCTCTGGCGCGCGCCCGGATTTCCGGTGGGCGTGGCGCTGCTGATCGCGCCGGTGGCGTGCCTGTTGCAGTCCAAGGCGATGGCGCCGGTGGGGCTGGTGCCCTTGGCACTGGCGGTGATCGCGCATTGGCGGCTGCACGCGCGGCTGCCCTGGCCCTCGGCGGCGTCGGGCTGGGTTGCCGTGATGCTGGGCCTGTGGAGTGCGCTGTCCGCCGCCTGGGCGCTGGAGCCGCTGCGGGCCCTGGAATCCGGTGTGGCGCTGGCGGCGATGGCGCTGCTGGCGGGCGGTGCGGCGCGCGCGGTGGCGGAAGACGAGCGCGCGCGCGGTTGGGTGGCGTTGTGCGCGGCGCTGGGGCTGGGGCTCGGACTTGTCGCCAGCGCCGCGGATGCGGCCACCGGGAACGCGCTGCGCGCCGCGGTGCGCGGGCTGCGCGAGGCGCCGCCGACGCTGGCCTTCGGGTTGAAGCCGGCGGCTTCGGTGATGGCGATGCTGCTGCCGCTCGCCGCGGCGGCGCCGCTCGGGCGGTGGTGGCGGGTGGCGCTGCTGGTGCTCGGCGCGGTCGTGCTCGCCTTGCTGCCGGGCGATTCGGCGAAGATCGCGGGCTTCGTCGGCGTGGCGGCGGTGGGTCTCGCGCTGTGGATGCCGCGCCTGACGCCGCGCGCCCTGGGGGCGGCGCTGGCGGCGCTGGTGCTGGCGACGCCGATGCTGCTCGGGCTCGTGCTGCAGGCCGGCCTGCCGGTGGAGCGGCTGCCGCCCTCGGCGATTCACCGCCTGGTGATCTGGGAATTCGCGCGGGAGCGGATCGCGGAACGGCCGCTGCTCGGCTGGGGCATGGAGGCGAGCCGCGCGGTGCCGGGCGGCACCGCGCCGCCGGCGCCGGCGGAACTCGACCGTCTCGGCGTCACGCGGCCGGATCTGCGCGCCTGGTTCGCGCTGCCGCACATCCAGGTGTTGCCCCTGCATCCGCATAACGGCGCCTTGCAGCTCTGGCTGGAGCTCGGGCTGGCGGGGGCGCTGCTCGGCGCGGCGCTGCTCGTGCTGCTCGGGCGGGCGGCGGCGGGCGCGCCGTGTCCGGCCGCCGCGACCGGCGCGCTGGCCGCGGCGGCGGTCACCTTCCTGCTCTCCTTCGGCATCTGGCAGGCCTGGTGGGTGGCGGCGCAGCTGCTGGCGGTGGCGGCGCTGGCGGGCCTGCCGCGCGTCAAAGGAGCTGGGGAAGGGAGATGAACTCCCTTCCCCAGACCCCATCCCTCCTTTTTTTGGCACTTGGCGCTCGCGGCTCCCGCACGCTCAGGCGCCGCAGCGTTGTGCCCTTCTACCGCGCGCGGTCGACGCAGAACCGCACCACATCGGCGAGCGCGCGGCGCTCGGCCGAGTCCGGGAAGGCTTCCAGCGCGGCGACGGCCTGCGCGCCGTAGTGGCGCGCGCGCGCCACCGTCTCGGCGAGCGCGCCGTGCTTCTGCATCAGCGCGAGCGCGCGCGGGAGGTCGCTCTCCTGCTGCTCGCGCGTCTCCAACACGCGGCGCCAGAAGCCGCGTTCCTCCTCGCCGCCGCGGGTGAAAGCGAGCAACACGGGCAGGGTGATCTTCCCCTCGCGGAAATCGTCGCCGATCGTCTTGCCGAGCTCGGCCTGCTGCGCGGAGTAGTCGAGCGCGTCGTCCACCAGCTGAAAGGCGGTGCCGAGGGTATGCCCGTATTCCCGCAGCGCTGCCGTCTCCGCCTCGGTGCGGTCGGCCACCACGGCGCCGATCTCGGTGGCGGCGGCGAACAGTGCCGCGGTCTTGCCCTCGATGACGCGCAGGTACTGTTCTTCGGTCGTCGTGGTGTCGTTCTGGGTGACGAGCTGCAGCACCTCGCCTTCCGCGATGGTCGCCGCGGCGCCGCTCAATATGTCGAGCACGCGCAGCGACCCGTCCGCCACCATGAGCTGGAAGGCGCGCGCGAAGAGGAAATCGCCGACCAGCACCGAGGGCTTGTTGCCGAACAGCGCGTTGGCGCTGGCCTGGCCGCGGCGCAGCGCGCTTTCGTCCACCACGTCGTCATGCAGCAGGGTCGCGGTGTGGATGAACTCCACGCAGGCGGCGAGCGCCACGTGCCGCTCGCCGCGATAGCCGCAGAGCCGCGCCGCGGCGAGGGTCAGCAGCGGGCGCAGCCGCTTGCCGCCGGCGGCGACGATATGCGCGGCGAGCTGCGGGATCAGCGCGACGGGGCTCTGCATCCGCTCGACGATCAGGCGGTTGCAGGCTTCGAGATCGGATTGCACGAGGGCGGTCAGCGCGGCGAGCGCGTCCTCGCCCCGCGCGCGGGACTGTCCCAGGGCAGACGCGGCGGACGCGCTCACTCTTGCTCACCCAGCATAGGCGAGCGCACCATACCGGCGGGCCGCCAGGGCGGCAAGCGAAGGAAAACAAGGGCTTCGCGGTGAGCATGCAGGTGGTGGCCGCAACGACCGACCCGGTCCGCCTGAGCTTCCTGCAGGCGCTGCTGCAGGATGCTGGCATCGCCTGGGTGCTGCTCGACCAGCACATCAGCGCGACGGAAGGCGGGATCGGCGCGTTTCCGCGACGCCTCGCCGTGGCGGCGGAGGACGCGCCGCGCGCGCTCGCGCTGCTGCGGGCCGCCGGAGAGGCGGCGGCGGATTCCCCAGCGCGGTGAGCGAGCTCACCGAGGACCGACTGCTCGACGGAAGGGTTCTGCTCCGGCAGCCGGCGCGGGGCTTCCGCGCCGGGCTGGATGCCGTGCTGCTGGCGGCGGCGGTGCCGGCGCGGCCGGGCGAGCGGGTGCTCGAAGCGGGAAGCGGCTCGGGTGCCGGCTTCCTGTGCCTGGCGGCCCGCGTTCCAGGATTGCGCATCGTCGCGGTGGAACGGCAGCCGGCGCTGGCGGCGCTGGCGCGCGAGAATGCCGTGGCGAACGGGCTCGATACCCAGGTTGAGGTGGTGGAGGGCGATATCGGCGATGCGGCCCTGGCCCGCGCGCTCGGCCCGTTCGACCATGGCTTCGCCAATCCGCCTTATTGGAGCGGCGGCACGCCGCCGCCCACCGCGGACCGGCGCGCCGCGACCCATGAGCTCCAGCCGCTCGAGCGCTGGGTGCGGTTCCTCGCCGCGGGGCTGCGGCACAAGGGCAGCGTGACCCTGGTGCTGCCGGCCGCCCGCTTCGATGCGGCCGCGGCCGCGCTGCGCGCCGCCGGGTGCGGCGGGCTGGGCCTGCTGCCGCTGTGGCCGCGGGCGGGCCTCGCCGCGAAGCGCGTGCTGCTCTCGGGGCGCGCTGGCGACCGGGGGCCGGCACGCATCCTGCCCGGCCTGGTGCTGCACGAGGCCGGCGGCTTCTCGGCCGCCGCCGAGCGGGTGCTGCGCGGCGCCGAGGCGCTCGGCTGAGCCTACTGGTCCTTCGCCTCCGGGTGGCGCAGCAGCCACAGCCGCTCATGCGCCGCGACCAGGCTTTCCATGTTCTTGCGGCGGTTGAGGTCGGGCGAGATGGGGCGGCGCGTCAGCATCATCTCGAGGATGCGCAACAGCTCCTCGGCGACCTCGAAATCGTTCTGATCGCAGGCGTGATGGAAGGCGATGAGGATCTTGTCCGACAGCCGCCGGGTATGCCGCGGCGCCATGGCGCCGCGCACGCTCTCCCGCCCCTCCGTCTCGAAATCATCCCCGGCCATCATATGATCCCCCAACGCCCGCCCGGGCCCCCTCGCGGTCAGCCCCCCTGCCTCCGCCGCCGCGACCATAGCCGCTGCGCTTCAGCCAAGATACCCGCACCATCATGACCGCCGCACCGTCATGACGACCGCCTCATGACGACCGCAACTGCGCGATGACGGCCGCCGCGATCGTTTCCGGCGCCACGCCCGGGCGGAAGAGCTGGCGCACCCTGCCATCCGGGCCGACCAGGTAGATGAAGGAGGAATGGTCCATCAGGTAGTCCCCCATGCCCTGGGGCCGCACCTTCTGGAAGAACACCCGGTAGGCCCGCGCCGCGGCGGTGACCTGCTCCGGCGACCCCGTCAGCCCGACCATGCGCGGATGGAAGCGTGCGACATAGTCGGCCAGCTGCGCCGGCGTGTCGCGCTCGGGATCAATGGTGACGAAGACCGGGGTGACCCGTTCGCCGGCGGTCCCCATCGCATCCATGGCCGCGGCGATGGTGCCGAGCTCGGTGGGGCAGACATCGGGGCAGAAGGTGTAGCCGAAATACAGCAGCAGGAAGCGCCCGGCGAAGTCGCGCTCGGTCACCGCACGGCCCGCGTGATCGGCCAGGCTGAACGGCCCGCCAAGGGCGATGCCCTGCGGCAATTGCACGCCACCGGCCGCCGGCGCCGGCATCTCGGCGCCGACGAAGCCCGCGAGACGGCGGAGGAAGGCGTCGCTCGCCGCCTCCCCGGGGGCACGGTCGAGCCAGGCCAGGGCCCAAACACCACCGAGCAATAGCACCAGGGTAACGACAATGAATCGAACCGCGCGCAGCATGCCGGCAGATACGCGCGTGAGCGCGGCCATGGCAAGCTCGGGGAACGGCCCCTTTACGACTTAATACGACGATTCACCCCGCTTTCCGCCTCCTCAGTGTGGTGCGGCCTGTTCGCCCGCGCTTTCGGAGGAGGCGAAGACGCTGTCGGCGAAAGCTTCTTCCCAGCTGCCGGTGGTGGACGCACGGGAATACTCGGTGGCGCGGTTCTCGAAGAAATTCGTGTGCTCGATCGCGTTCAGCATCTCGTCCAGCCAGGGCAGCGGATTCTTCTCGATGTGATACATCGGGCTGAGCCCGAGCTGCTGAAGGCGCCGGTCCGCGATGAAGCGGATATAGGACTTCACCTCCGGCGCGCTGAGGCCCTGCACGCCGCCGAGCTCGAAGGCGAGGTCGATGAAGGCGTCCTCGTGGTCCACGATGGTGGCGCAGATCAGGTAGATGTCGCGCCTGAGCTCCTCGGTCCAGATCTCCGGATTCTCCTGCACGAAGGTGCGGAAGAGGCGGATCACCGAAAGGCAGTGCAGCGTCTCGTCGCGCACCGACCAGGAGACGATCTGGCCCATCCCCTTCATCTTGTTGAAGCGCGGGAAGTTCATGAGGATGGCGAAGGAGGCGAAGAGCTGCAGCCCCTCGGTGAACGCGCCGAAGGCGGCGAGCGTCTTGGCGATCTCGGGCTTCGACGCGACCGAGAAGCCCTGCATGTAGTCGTACTTGTCCTTCATCTCCTTGTATTTCAGGAACGCCGTGTATTCGATCTCCGGCATCCCGATGGTGTCGAGGAGATGGCTGTAGGCCGCGATATGCACCGTCTCGATGTTCGAGAAGGCGGACAGCATCATCAGCACCTCGGTCGGCTTGAAGACCTGGGCGTAGTGCTTCATGTAGCAGTTGTTCACCTCGACATCCGCCTGGGTGAAGAAGCGGAAGATCTGGGTGAGCAGGTTGCGCTCGGCGTCGGACAGGTTCTTCTGCCAGTCCTTGACGTCGTCGGCCATCGGCACCTCCTCGGGCAGCCAATGCACGCGCTGCTGCGTCAGCCAGGCGTCATAGGCCCAAGGATAGCGGAACGGCTTGTAGACCGGATTCGCGGTGAGCAGGTCGAACCTCACGGAAAGCTCGTCGCGCGAAGCGCCGTCGGTCATCGCGGTCCTCATGTGCCGAATCGGGGGGGACGCATTATGGCGCGAAAGGCCCGGCGTTGGACACGGGGGGCGGAGTGAACTCCGCCCCCCGGACCCCCACCTCCTTTTTTTGGCTACGGGGAAGCATGGCGAGCGCCGCTCTGAACAAGACAACGGCGCGCTTCCCCGGTCCTGCCCTCCCGGTAGTTTCCCCCTGCGCGCAACCGCCCTAACCACCCATCGTGACGCCGAATCTTCTCGTCCTCGTCGGTCTCCGCGCCGAAGCGCAGCGCTTGCCTGCTGGCGCGCGCGCCCTGATCTCCGGCGGCGATCCCGCGCGCGCCGCGGCGCTGCTCGTCGCCACGGATCCGCAGGACATTTCCGCCGTCCTCAGCTTCGGCATCGCCGGCGCACTCGTTCGTGGCCTGACGCCAGGCGATCTCGTCGTCGCGCACGACATCCATGGCGTACCCGCAACCGACCCGCACTGGGCGACTGCGCTCGCCGCCGCATGTCGCGCGCGGCACGGCGTCATCGCCGGCAGCGCCGCGGTCGCCGCAACGCCGCACGCCAAGCGCGCGCTCCACGAAGCGACCGGCGCCATCGCCGTGGATCTCGAATCCGAAGCCGCGGCGCGCTATGCCGCGCGCCACGCGCTCCCCTTCGCTGCGCTGCGCGCCATCGCCGACACCGCGGAGGACACAATCCCGCAAGCGGCGCTCGCCGGCCTCAAGCCCGACGGCACGCCCGACATCGCCGCCGTGCTGAAGAGCCTCGCCAGGCGCCCGACGGACCTCCCCGCGCTCATCACCGTCGCGCGCCGCGCGCGCGCCGCGCTCAAGGCGTTGGACAGCGCGGTGAAGTCACTCCGCGGCGACTGGCGGCTGCCGCTTCTGCTGCTCGTGGTGCTCGGCCATTGCCTGCTCGACATGGCGTGAGAACACATAATCCGCCGGCCGCTGCCGATCGAGCGGGATCTCGGGCGCCATCGGCCCTGCCGTGCGCGGCCCGCGCAGCCCGGCCAGCACCGCCTTCCAGGGCCGCTTCACGGAATCCATCACGGCGCTCGCCTCGTAGCCGGAATGCACCATGCAGTTGGCGCACTTCTCGTAATTCCCGGTGCCGTAGCGGTCCCACTCGGTCTCTTCCATCAGCTCGCGGAAGCTCTTCGCGTAGCCTTCGCCGATCAGGTAGCAGGGCCGCTGCCAGCCGAACACGTTGCGCGTCGGGTTGCCCCAGGGCGTGCAGTGATAGCCCTGGTTGCCGGCGAGGAAGTCGAGGAACAGCGGCGAGTTGCCGAACTTCCACCCCTTCCCCTTGCCGCGCGCGAAGATGCCGCGGAACAGCTCCTTCGTCGTGCGGCGGTTCAGGAAGTGCTCCTGGTCCGGCGCGCGCTCATAGGCGTAGCCCGGCGAGACCATGATCGCGTCCACGCCGAGCGCGGTGACGTCGTCGAAGAACCGCGCCATCCGCTCGGGATCGGCGTTGTTGAAGAGGGTGCAGTTGATCGCGACGCGGAAGCCGCGCGCCCGCGCCGCCTTGATCGCGGAAACGGCGCGGTCGTACACGCCTTTCTGGCTCACCGCCCAGTCATGCTGCTCGCGGTCGCCATCCAGGTGGATGTCCCAGGTGAAGCGCGGATGCGGCTTGTACTCGTCGAGCCGCTTCTCGAGCAGCAGGGCGTTGGTGCACAGGATCACCACCTTGCCCTTGGCGAGCGTGCCCTCGACGATCTGCGGCATCTCCTTGTGCAGCAGCGGCTCGCCGCCGGCGATCGCCACCACCGGCGCGCCGCACTCGTCCACCGCCGCCATGCAGTCCTCGAGGGAGAGCCGCTTGTTCAGGATCGGCGTCGGGTAGTCGATCTTGCCGCAGCCGGCGCAGGCCAGGTTGCAGCGGAACAGCGGCTCCAGCATCAGCACCAGCGGGTAGCGTTTCCGCCCCTTCAGATGCTGCTTCAGGATGTAAGCGCCGATCAGCGCCTGCTGGCGAAGCGGAATGCCCATGGGGTGCTGTCTCTGCGCCTATGCCCGTTCAGTCAAGCGCCGCCGGCAGCCGGAAGCGCACATCCTCCACCACCCCGTCCAGGGTGGTGACCTCCACCGGCGCCAGCCGCGCCAGCGCCGCGATAAGCTCCTGCACGAGGCTCTCCGGCGCCGAGGCGCCGGCGGTGATCCCCACCCGCCCGGCACCCGCCACCCATTCCGGCCGCAGCGCGGAGGCATCCGGCACCAGATGGCACGGCACCCCCTGCTCGGCGCCGATCTCGCGCAGCCGGTTGGAATTCGAGCTGTTCGCCGCCCCCATCACCAGCAGCACGTCCACCTGGGCGGCAAGCTGCCGCACCGCTGCCTGGCGGTTCTGCGTCGCATAGCAGATGTCGCGCGTATCGGGCCCCACCACGTCGTCGAAGCGTCGCCGGATCGCCTCGATGGTCGCCCGCGTATCGTCCACCGAAAGGGTGGTCTGCGTCACATAGGCGACCTTCCGTTCCGCCGGCAGATCAAGCCGCGCCACGTCCTCGGCATCGGCCACCAGATGAACCTCGCCGGGGATGCGGCCCAGCGTGCCCTCGACCTCCGGATGCCCGGCATGGCCGATCAGGATCACCGTGCGCCCCTGCGCCGCATAACGCTGCCCCTCGGCATGCACCTTGGAGACCAGCGGGCAGGTCGCATCCAGCACGCGCAGCCGCCGCGTCGCCGCCTGCTCCTCCACCGCGTGCGACACGCCATGGGCGCTGAAGATCGTCACCGCGCCCTCGGGCACCTCGTCGAGCTCCTCGACGAAGACCGCGCCACGGCGCTCGAGATCCTCGACCACCCGCCGGTTGTGCACGATCTCGTGCCGCACGAAGACGCCTGGCCCGAATTTCCCGGTGGCGCGCTCGACGATCGCGACAGCGCGCACCACGCCGGCGCAGAACCCCCGCGGCTGCGCCAAGATCACCCGCATTCTTTGCTCCAAACGGGTCCCCCTGGATTCCCGACCATCGCACTATGCCATGGGCAACGACCGCCGCCATCTTGGTGCGCCGGCAGGCGCTGCAACCCACCCCCCTTCATGACGGCGGCTCGAGGCCCTAGACCGTGGCCGGCATGACACGCGTCGGACACTGGGGAGGGAGATGAACTCCCTCCCCAGACCCCACCCTCCTTTTTTTGGCGACTTGGCACCGGCGGCCCGCAATCGCTCGGCAACCGCAGGTGGCGCAACCGGCCGCCGCATCCGAGCCCCGCAATGACCATCCATGTCATCGGCGCCGGCCTGGCGGGGCTCGCCGGTGCCCTGGCGCTGGCCCGCGCCGGCCGACCGGTGATGCTCCACGAAGCCACGCCCCAGGCCGGCGGCCGCGCCCGTGCCCTCCCCGATGGCACCGACAACGGCACCCATGCCCTGATGGGCGCCAACCGCGCCGCCCTCGCCTTCCTCGCCACGATCGGCGCCCGCCGGCATTGGATCGAGCCCGAACCCGCCGGCCTCCCCGTCCTCGACCTCGCCGACGGCACCGCCCGGCGCGCCGCCCTCTCGCCGCGCGCCTGGCTGAGCCCCGCCCTGCGCCCCCCCGGCCTCACCGCGGGCGCCCTGATCACACTGGGCCGCCTCGCCCTCCCCGGGCCCGAGCGTAGCGTCGCCCGGGCCTTCGCCGCCCACCCGAGGCTCCACCGCGCCCTCATCGAGCCGCTCACCATCGCCGCCCTGAACACCCCTGCCGACGAGGCCTCCACCCGCCTGCTCGGCGCCGTGCTGCGGCGTCTCGGCGCCCCCGGCGCCACCAGGCTGCTGGTGGCCGAGCGTGGCCTCGGCCCCGATCTCGTCGCCCCGGCCCTCGCCGCCTTGCGCCTCGCCGGCGCCAGCTTCCGCACCGGCGCCCGCCTCCGGGCGATCGCCATGGCGCATGGCCGCGCCACCGCCCTCGATTTCGGCGAGGAGAGCATCCCCCTCGCCGCCGCCGATGCCGTCCTCCTCGCCACCCCGCCCTGGGAATCCGCCCGCTTGCTACCCGACCTGAGCCCGCCCGCCGCCTATGCGCCGATCCTCAACCTCCACTACGCGCGCACCGGCCCCGGCCCGGTCCGCTTCCTCGGCCTGCTGGACGCGCTCGCCCAATGGGTCCTGGTTCGCCCGGCGGGCGTCAGCGTTACCGTCAGCGCCGCCGATGCTGCCATCCGCGAGGAGGACAGCAGCGCCCTCGCCCGCCGCGCCTGGTCCGAGCTGCGTCAGGCCGCGCTCGCCTTTGCCCTGCCGGGGGACTGGCCGGAAGCCCCGCCGCCCTGGCGCGTGGTGAAGGAGCGCCGCGCCACGCCCCGCCACACCGCCGGCGAGGCCTGGCCGCCGCCCCCGCGCAAGCCGCTGCGCAACCTCGCCCTCGCCGGCGACTGGACCTGGCCCGCGCTGCCGGCGACGATCGAGGCCGCCATCCGCTCCGGCACCGCCGCCGCCGGGGCCCTGCGCGGCTGATCCCGCCGCTGCCGAGGCCGGGCGCTGCGCCCCGCTCAGTCCCGCCACAGCCCTTCATGGACGATCGTGATCTCCTCGATCGCCACGTCGCCGCCGCCCGCCGCCTGAAGCGCCGGAAGCAGCCGTCGCACCCCCGCCGGGATGAGAATGTCCTGGTACAGGACATGGCCGCTCGTCGCCGAGGGGTCGGTCCGCCCGGCGGCCTCGCGGACCTTCTGGACGGCCGGCAGCAGCGACGCTCCGCCGCCCGGCGCGACGATGCCGTCCACCACCCGCGCCCCCACCAGCCGGAAGCGCACCGAGCCGTCCCCGGCGATCAGCTCCACCTTGCGCGGCCAGCCAAAGATCCAGCGATAGATCCTGGCGGCGTGCACGGCGCCCTGCTTCAGCACCAGGTTCGGCCATTTGCGCTGCCCCGCGGCCGCGCCCGGCGCCGCCAGCGCGGGCAGAACCAACACCTCTGCCTGGTTCAGTGACCGCAGGCCTGCCGGCAGCAGCAGCCCGAGCTCGGTGAAGCCCGCCACCGCGACCCCCTCCAACTCCACCCGGAACTTGAACGTGCGGTAGGGCGTTCCCGACATCATCGGCTCCGTATCGTCAGCGCGCGCCATCATACCGGAATCGACGCGATTCCCCGATCACGTGCGCCGGAACGCCCTGGCTCGATTGAGGACACGAGAGCGGTTTCGTCGGATCTGGATCGAGAAGAAAGACCGGGGGCGGAGAGAACTCCGCCCCCGAACCCCCACCTCCTTTTTTTGGCGATTTGGCCCTGGCTCCTCCCGCACTCTCAGGCGACGCCGCGTTGTCGGGCTGAGAACGGAGCCCTCCACGCTTCCCCATATCCAAAAAAAGGAGGTGGGGGGTCTGGAGGGCGGAGTTCATCTCCGCCCCCCAGCCTTCTTCGAACGGGCACACCACCGCGCCCTATCGCGGCGCGGCCGCCCGCGTCAGCCGGTCGTTGATCGCCGCGCCCAGGCCTTCGTCCGGCACCGGCATCGCCGCGATCCGCCGCAGGCCCAGGCGCTGGCCTTCGCGATCCAGCCAGCGCAAGCCGGCAAAGAGCCGTGCCGCTGCCTCCCGCAGATCGCCGGTCTCGCTGAGGTGATAGGTGGCCCCCGCCCCGGGCAGGGCCGGCCCGAAGGCCAGCAGCGCCTCATCCGCCTCCACCGCCGCCGCCCCCAGCCGCACCGGCAGCGACGGCGCATAGTGCGAGACCATCAGCCCCGGCGAGCGCAGCGTCTTGCTCGCGACCGCCGCGCCCAGCGGCAGGGTCCGCCCGACCCGGCCGATCACCGCCTCGAGCTCCTCCGCCGTCACCCCGCCCGGCCGCAGCAGCACGGCCCCGCTCGAGCTCAGCTCCAGCACGGTGGATTCCACCCCCACGGCACAGGGCCCGCCATCCAGCACGGCGGCGATCCGCCCGCCTAGGCCTTCCAGCACATGCTCCGCCGTGGTCGGGCTCACCTCGCCCGAGCGGTTGGCCGAGGGCGCCGCCACCGGCCCGTCCACCGCCGCCAGCAGCGCCCGCGCCAGCGGATGCGCCGGCACCCGCACCGCCAGCGTGTCCAGCCCCGCCCCGGCCAGCAGATCGACGCGGCATTCCGGCCGGCGCGGCAGCACCAGGGTCAGCGGGCCCGGCCAGAACCGGTCGGCCAGCGCCCGTGCCCGCTCATCGGTCACCACCTGCGCGAAGGCCGCATCCGCCGTGGCGAAGTGGCAGATCAGCGGGTTGAAATGCGGCCTGCCCTTGGCTTCGAACACCGCAGCGACCGCCTTGCCCTGCCGGGCATCGGCGCCGAGCCCGTAGACCGTCTCGGTCGGGAAGGCGACGAGTTCCCCCGCCCGCAGCAGCGCCACCGCCCGTGCCAGCCCGGCCGGCGTCAGCCGATCGGTCACCGCGCCTGCCCGCGCGCCGGCCTGGCCGGCGCGGACCGCCCCTTGCGGAGCGGCCGCGGCGACAGGCCAGCGGCGCCGGATGCCGCCGGCGGGAGCCCGGCGATGATCGGCCGCCCGGTCACTCCACCTGCCCGCGCACCAGGAAGGCCGGATTGGCCCAGCCCTTCTTGCCATAGGGCAGGGCCCTGCCGTCGAACAGGGTGAGCGACCCGCCTGCCGCCTCCAGCACCGCCTGCGGCGCCGCCGTGTCCCATTCCATGGTCCGCCCGAAGCGCGGATAGAGATCCGCGGCCCCCTCGGCGATGCGGCAGATCTTCTCCGCCGAGCCGATCTTCACCACCCGCGCCACCCGCTTGTCGGCGAGGAACTCCTCGAGCCGCGGATCGTCCCAGTGATGCCGGCTCGCCATCACCGTCAGCCCGACCGGCGGCACCGCGCGCACCCCGATCGGCCGCCGCCCCTCGGCATCCTCCTTCCAGGCCCCCGCGCCGACCATGCCGCCGAACACCTCCCCGGTGGCGGGGATGGCGACCGCCCCGAGCAGCGGCCGCCCCCCGGCGACCAGCCCGATATTCACGGTGAAGCTCTCCCGCCCGGCGGCGAATTCCCGCGTGCCGTCCAGCGGGTCCACCAGCCAGTAGCGATCGCCGGGCTTCGGCACCGGCGCGGTGCCCTCCTCCACCTCCTCCTCGGCGATGACCAGGATTTCCGGCACCGCGCCCCGCAGGCCCTCGACGATCAGCGTCTCGGCGATGCGGTCGGCCTCGGTCACCGGCGACTGGTCGGTCTTGCGCCCCACCGCGAAGCCGGCGCGCCGCACCGCCATGATCGCCTCCCCGGCCTGGCGCGCCAGGCGCCCGGCCAGCTCCAGCAGCTCTCGGTCGTCCATGCCCTCTCCTCTGGCGTCGCTGAAACGCGGCGGCAAGCCCGGCCCCTGGCCCGACGCGGCACCCCTACCTAAAGTGCCGTCCGGCATCACACCTTCATTCTGTCATTCTTCCCCTGCGCCCGGAGCCATCATGCCAGACATCGCCTTCGTGAAGCCGGCCCTTCCGCGTTCCGGCGCGCTGGCCCTGCTGATCGCCGAAGATGCGCCGCTCGCCGGCCTCGCCAAGGCGGCCGAGGAAGCCACCGGCGGCGCCCTCTCGCGCGCCCTGGAAGCCGCCAAATTCAAGGGCCGCAAGAGCCAGAGCGTGACCCTCTGGGCGCCCGGCGCCAACCTCTCCCGCATCCTCGCCCTCGGCCTCGGCAAGCCCGACGACCTCACCCCGACAGCCCTCGAAGGGGTCGGCGGCAGCGTCGCCACGCAACTTTCGAGCGAGGTCGAGGTCGCGGTGGACGCCGAGGCGCTCACCGCCGCGCAGGCCGCCGCCATCGGGCTCGGCGCCGTGCTGCGCAGCTACCGCTTCGACCGCTACCGCACCACCGAGAAGCCGGAGGACAAGCCGAAGCTCGAGCGCATCCGCATCGCCGCCGCCGATCCCGGCGAGGCCAAGTCCGCCTACGGCCCCCAGCAATCCATCGCCGAGGGCGTCTTCATCACCCGCGACCTGGTCTCCGAGCCCGCCAACATCCTCTCCCCCGCGGAAATGGCCGAGCGCTGCAAGTCGCTCGAGAAACTCGGCGTGGAGGTCGAGATCCTCGGGCCGAAGGAGATGAAGAAGCTCGGCTTCGGCGCCCTGCTCGGCGTCGCGCAAGGCTCCGACAACGAGCCGCGCACCGTCATCATGCGCTGGCACGGCAACACCAAGGGCAACAAGAAATCGAAGCCCCTCGCCTTCGTCGGCAAGGGCGTGACCTTCGACACCGGCGGCATCTCCATCAAGCCCGCCGCCGGCATGGAGGACATGAAGTGGGACATGGCCGGCGCCGGCACCGTGGTCGGCCTCATGGCCGCCCTCGCCGGCCGCAAGGCCCGCGCCGACGTCGTCGGTATCGTCGGCCTGGTCGAGAACATGCCCTCCGGCAACGCCCAGCGCCCCGGCGATGTGGTGAAATCCTACTCCGGCCAGACCATCGAGGTGATCAACACCGACGCCGAAGGCCGCCTCGTCCTCGCCGACCTGCTGTGGTACTGCCAGGAGAAATACGACCCCGCCTTCATGGTGGACCTCGCCACCCTGACCGGCGCCATCATCATCGCCCTCGGGCACGAGCATGCCGGGCTGTTCAGCAACGACGACGCGCTGGCCACCAAGCTCGAAGCCGCCGGCAAGGCAGTGAGCGAGGCCGTCTGGCGCATGCCGCTCGGCGAGGCCTACGACAAGCAGATCAAGTCCGACATCGCCGACATGAAGAATGTCGGCGGCCGGCCGGGCGGCTCCATCACCGCCGCGCAATTCCTGCAGCGCTTCGTCAACGGCAAGCCCTGGGCCCATCTCGACATCGCCGGCACCGCCTGGTCGTCCAAGGACCTGCCGACCGCCGGCAAAGGCGCCACCGCCTTCGGAGTGCGCCTGCTCGACCGCCTGGTGGCGGAGCACTACGAGGGGTGAGGCGCTTCGAGGCCCTTGGTGCGGACCGAGAGGGGCTCTGCCCCTCTCGGGCTCTCCCCGCTGGGGGGGCAGCGGCCCCCCCAGACCCCGCGATGGGAGGTCCGGGAAAGGGGGAGGGGCATGGCGCGCGGGTCGGGATGGCGCGCCGATTGTGCCCCTCCCCCTTTCCCGGACCTTTCTTCCCTGCCGGGGTCCGGTGGGCGGCTCGCCCCCCGGCGGGGAGGTCCAGGAGGGGCAGCGCCCCTCCTGGCCCGCATCCGGGCCTCGAGGCGCCACACCTCCGCAGGGCGCCGCCGCCATGTTGAAGGTCCGCCTTCGGCGGGGTGTGCGGGAGGGGGCGGTGCCGGTGGTGCCGGTGCTCGAGGGGGCCGGGATTCCCTTGGCCTGCGCGGCGGGCGCCCAGGCGGCGGGGTTCCGCGGCGCAGCCGGGCGGGTGCTGGAGTGCTTCGTCCCGGAGCGCTGCCTGCTGGTCGGGGTCGGGGAAGCGCCGGATGCTGCGGCGTGGGAGCGGGCGGGCGGCTCCGCGATCGCCGCGGCCGGCGAGGTGCGGCACCTGGGGCTCGACGCGCGTGGCCTGGCGCCGCGCGACATCGCCGCCTTCGCCGCCGGCGCCGCGCTGCGCGCCTGGCGCTTCGACGAGTACCGCACGCGCGACGTGCCGAAGCATCCGCGCGCACTGCACATCCAGGTGGACGACCCGGATGCGGTCGCGCCCGCCTGGGCGCGGGCCGAGGCGGCGGTGCGTGGTGCGCTGTTCGCGCGCGACCTGGTCGCCGAGCCTGCCAATCACCTGCTGCCGTCGCAGTTCATCGAGCGGCTGCGCCTGCTCGAGGAGCATGGCGTGCGGCTCGACGTGCTGGGGGCGAAGCGCCTGCGCAAGATCGGCGCCGGCGCGCTGCTCGCGGTGGGCGGCGGCTCCGCCGATCCGCCCCGCCTCGCGGTGCTGCGCTGGCGCGGCAGCTTCGCCGCGCCGCCGGTCGCCTTCGTTGGCAAGGGCATGTGCTTCGATACCGGCGGCATCTCCATCAAGCCCGCCGCGGGGATGGAGGAGATGCGCGCCGACATGGCCGGCGCCGCCGCCTGCGCCGGCGCGATGCTGGCGCTTGCCCTGCGGCGCTCGCCGGCGCCGGCGGTCGCGGTGCTGGCGCTCGCGGAAAACGCGACCGGCGCCTCCTCCTACCGCCCCGGCGACGTGCTGCGCACCGCCTCCGGCCGCACCGTCGAAGTCATCGATACCGACGCCGAAGGCCGCCTCGCGCTCGCCGACGCGCTGCATCACGCGCGCGACAAGTTCGCGCCGCAGGCCATGCTCGATCTCGCCACCCTGACCGGCTCCATCGTCACCGCGCTCGGCCATCATCGTGCCGGGCTGTTCGGCAATGACGCGCCGCTGATGGCGGCGGTGGCCGCCGCCGGCGAGGAGGTCGGCGAGAGGCTCTGGCCGATGCCGATCGGCGCGCGCCATCGCGAGGACCTTGGGAGCGACATCGCCGACCTCAAGCAATGCGCCCCCTCCGGTTCGGGCGCCTGGGGCGGGCGGCTGCTGCCCGATGCCTGCCACGCCGCGGCCTTCCTCCGCGAATTCGCCGGCGACACCCCCTGGGCCCATCTCGACATCGCCGGCGTCGAGGCGCGCCAGGAGGATGACGCGCTCGGCCCCAAGGGCGCCTCGGGCTTCGGCGCGCGGCTGCTCGACCGGCTGGTCGAGCTGCGCTTCGAGAGCCCGGACCGCTAGGCGCGCGGCATGGCGGAGCTCGGCTTCTACCACCTCACCCGCACCCCGCTGGAAGCGGCCTTGCCCAAGCTGCTCGGCCGCGTGCTTGCGGGCGGCGATCGCGCCTTCGTGCTGGTGGGCGACCCTGAGCGCCTGCGTGCGCTCGACACCGCGCTGTGGCTCTGCGCCGAGCCCGACTGGCTGCCCCACGGCACCGCCGGCGGCGCGGACGACCCGCTGCAGCCGATCCTGCTCGGCATTGAGGACATCGCGCCGGCCAACGGCGCGCGCTTCCTGTTCCTGGTAGACGGGGCGGAGAGCACGCGGCTGCCCGAGTATGATCGCGTGCTTGATCTATTCGATGGCGGCGACGAGGCCGCCGTCGCCGCGGCGCGCCGCCGTTGGGGCGTGGCGAAGGCGGCGGGGCATGCGCTGACCTATTGGCAGCAGGGGGCGCGGGGGTGGGAGAAGAAGGGATGAAGGGCTGGGGAAGGTAGATGAACGTCGCGGCAGTGCCGCGACCCCCAGACCCCATCCCGCAAGCGCCGTTCTCAGCCCGACAACGGCTCGGCGCCTGAGAGTGCGGAGGCCGCGAGCACCAAGTCGCCAAAAAAAGGAGGTGGGGGTGTGGGGGCGGAGTTCTCTCCGCCCCCACTCTTTCTTCTCTGGATTCCAGTTCCGACGAAACCGCTCTAATTGGCGCTGCTTGCACCGGAACGCTTCGACACCGGCCTGAGGCTGGCGGGGCGCGCGGTTGCTCGCGCCGAGGTGTTCAGCGACACGGCGGCGCGAATGAGCGCCATCAACGCCTCTTCATCGATCCTGTCGCCTTCGCGGAAATCGATGGCACGCCTGGTGTTGCCTTCGAGGCTGGCGTTGAAGAGGCGTGCCGGATCCTCCAACGAGGCGCCCTTGGCGAAGGTCACCTTCACGACGTTCCTGTAGGTCTCGCCGGTGCAGAGGATTCCGGCGTGCGACCACACCGGAACGCCTCGCCACTTCCACTCCTCGACGACTTCGGGGTCGGCCTGCCTGATGAGGCTTCGGATGCGGGCGAGCGTCTGGCCCCGCCAGTCACCCAGCTCCGCGATTCTCGTATCGATCAGCCGGGAAGCGGAGCCTGCTCCCTCTTCCTCCTTCGCGCCGCCCCTCACCTTCTCCATGGCTGCCCTCGCTTTCCTCCTGGTCGCCTCCCGCACTCGCAGCCGCCGCGACACTCGCGGGCCGCGACTGCCCTCCCCAAGCTCCCCATATCCCAAAAAAAGGAGGCGGGGGGTCTGGGGGGCGGAGTTCTCTCCGCCCCCCAGCGTTGGGCCCCCCTTTCCCTTCTGCGCATTCATCGCAGATGATGCGGCGACGACGAGAGTCAGGGGAGAGTTTCGCATGGCCAAATTCGGGCTCAGCCAGTCGGTGCGTCGCGTCGAGGATCCGCGGCTGTTGCAGGGCCGTGGCCGTTATGCCGCCGATATCAGCCTGGCTGGCGAGGCCCATGGCGTGGTGTTGCGCAGCCCGCATGCCCATGCCCGCATCACGCGGCTCGACGCCGCGGCGGCGAAGGCGGTGCCGGGGGTCATCGCGGTGTTCACGGGGGCCGACCTCGAGGCCGATGGCGTGGGCGAGATTCCCTGCCTCGTGCCGCTGAAGAACGTGGATGGCTCGGCGCGCGCCGACACGCCGCGCCTCGCGCTGCAGACCGAGGTGGTGCGTCATGTCGGCGATCCCGTCGCCTTCGTGGTGGCCGAGACGCCGCAGGCCGCGCGCGACGGCGCCGAGGCGATCGAGGTGGAGTACGACCTGCTGCCCGCGGCGACCGATCTTGCGACCGCGACCGAGCCCGGGCAGCCGCTGGTCTGGCCGGCGGCGAAGGACAACATCTGCTTCGACTGGTCGGTCGGCGACAAGGCGAAGGTGGATGCGCTGTTCGCCCGGGCCGCGCATGTGACGAAGCGCCGCATCGTCAACAACCGCGTCGTGGTGGCGAGCATGGAGGCGCGCGTCGCCCTCGCCGAGTACGATGCCGGCAGGAACCACTGGACAGTCTACACCAACACCCAGGGCGCGTGGTCGGTGCGCGGGATGCTGGCGGGTGCCTTCGGCCAGCCGGAGAGCCAGTTCCGCGTTGTCACCACCGATGTCGGCGGCGGCTTCGGCATGAAGCTGTTCCTCTATCCCGAGCACCTGCTCGTCACCTATGCCGCGCGCAAGCTTGGCAAGCCGGTGAGGTGGGTGTCCGAGCGCACCGAGGCCTTCCTCTCCGACACCCAGGGGCGCGACAACGTCACCATCGGCGAGCTCGCGCTGGACAAGGACGGCAAGTTCCTCGCGCTGCGCACGAAGAACTACGCCGGCATGGGCGCGTACCTGTCGAATTTCGGCCCCTTCATCCCGACGCTGGCGGGCACCAAGGTGCTCGCGAGCGTCTATGGCTTCCAGGCGATCCATGCCGAGGTGCTCGGCGTGCTGACGCACACCGTGCCGGTGGACGCCTATCGCGGCGCCGGCCGCCCGGAATCCAACTACCTGGTGGAACGCCTGATCGACGCCGCGGCGCGCGAGCTGAAGATCGACCGCGTCGAGCTGCGCAAGCGCAACATGGTCCCCTCCTCCGCCATGCCCTATGTCTCGGCGATGGGCCAGCGCTATGACAGCGGCGAGTTCGCCATGCTGCTGGACGAGGCGCTGAAGAAGCTCGACTGGCAGGGCTTCGCCGCGCGCAAGGCGGAGGCCGCGCGGCAGGGCAGGAAGCGCGGCGTCGGGCTTTCCTACTACCTCGAAGCGACCGGCGGCGGCCCGATCGAGAACGCCGCGGTGAAATTCGCCGAGGACGGCTTCGTGGATGTCTATGTCGGCACGCAATCCACCGGCCAGGGCCACGAGACCGCCTACGCCATGCTGACCAGCCACGAGCTCGGGATTCCGATCGAGAAGATCCGCATCAGGCAGGGCGATTCCGACAGCCTGCCCAGCGGCGGCGGCACCGGCGGCGCGCGCAGCCTCTACTCGGAAGGCCAGGCCATCCTCCTCACCGCTGCCTCGGTGGTCGAGAAGGGCCGGCAGGCGGCGTCCGAGCATCTCGAGGCCGCGGTCGCCGATATCGAGTTCACCCCCGGCAGCGGCCGCTTCGCGGTGGTCGGCACCGACCGCGGCGTGGAGATCATGGAGCTCGCGCGCATCCAGCGCGACAAGGTCGCCAAGGGCCAGTCCGCCATCCTGCTCGATGCGCAGGAAACCGCCGAGATCAAGACCCACACCTTCCCCAATGGCTGCCACGCCGCGGAGGTGGAGGTGGATCCCGACACCGGCCTCGCCAAGGTGGTGCGCTACGTGGTGGTGGACGATGTCGGCCACGCGCTGAACCCGCTCATCGTGCGCGGCCAGGTGCATGGCGGCGTGGCGCAGGGCATCGGGCAGGCGATGCTGGAACGCACGGCCTACGACGCCGAGAGCGGCCAGCTGCTGTCGGCCTCGTTCATGGACTACGCGCTGCCGCGCGCGGAGGACCTGCCCGACATCGAGGTCGAGCTGCTGAACGTGCCCTGCGAGACCAACCCGCTCGGCGTGAAGGGCGCGGGCGAGGCCGGCGCGGTGGGCAGCCCGCCCGCGGTGATCAACGCGCTGGTGGACGCGCTGGCGGAGGACGGTGTCACGGATATCGACATGCCGGCGACGCCGGAAGCGGTGTGGAAGGCGCTGAGCGGCGTGAAGCAGGCGGCGTGAAGGAAGGCTGGGGGGCGGAGTGAACTCCGCCCCCCAGACCCCCCACCTCCTTTTTTTGGATACTTGGCGCTGGTTGGGGGCGCAGGTCAGGGCGACGCGGCGTTGTCTTGCTGAGAACGGAGCGCGAAGGCGGCTTGCTCGGCAGTGGTCACACCCGCCATGCGCTCGGCCGCTTCGGCGAGCCAGCCGGGCTTGCCGAGCTGCTGCAGCTCGCCGGGAATCCGCGCCTTCGCGTCCGGCGTGGCGGTATGCACCGCGGCAAGGTCGCGCCCCATCGCCTCCAGCATCATCGGCGCGATCGGCAGTGGCTCCTCGTCCTTCTTCTTGGGCAGCTCGATCTTGCGGTTGTTCGGCGACAGGCGGCGGCACGCCACGTCCAGTGCGACAGTGAACCACGGATCCGGCGAGCGATGCCGGCCGAGCGCCGCCTCCGCGGTGCGGTTCGGCTGCCATGACGGGGCGGTCACGCGCGTCCAGGCGGAAGGCAGCAGCGCCTTCACCTCGCGCACCGCCTTGCCGCCCCGGTACTGCGCGATGGCCGCGTAGCGCGGCCGGCCGAGGCTGCCGAGCCCCGCCTGCCGCGCGTAGGGCATGCCGATCTCGGCGCCATCGGGAAAGGCCCCGGCCAGGCGGGCCGCGAATCGCGGCGGCAACTCCGCCATCGCGACCGGCTTCGCTTGCGCGCGCTCCTCCTCTTTCTCCCAGAACTTACGCCGCGCCTTCTGCTCGACCACCTCGAGCGCGCCGCGCAACGCCTCGCGGTCGTCCAGCACATGCGGCGCCGGCGCCGCGATCCCGGCGGCGTAGCCTCCGAGCACCAGTCCCGCCGCCACATCGGGCTCCAGCTTGCGTCCCGCCTGATGCGCGCCGAGCAGCGCACTGGTCGCCAGCCGCAGAAGATCCAGCGGCCAGGGCATCGCCGCGGCCTCGTCGAAATCATTCACACCGAAGACAAGCCGCCCTTCGTCGTCGCGCCAGGTGCCGAAATTCTCCACATGCACGTCGCCGACACTCAGCACCGGCGCCAGCGCCAGCAGCCGCTCGAGATTCTGTTCCGGCTGCACGACGAGCTCGCACCAGCGCCAATAGGTAGCCCGCAGGAACGGAAATGCGCCGTCGGCCATCTTCGCGTGCTTCTCGGCCAGGTCGTCGCGATGGTCCTGCTCGCGGAGTCCACCCCAGGCCAGGCTGTCGCGCAGCGAGGTCTCGTAAGCGAGAATAGATGTAGCGAGGTCGTTCGTCATGACGCGCCACCCTCCCATAATTCGTCGTGCGGAGGCTCTCCAACCACCCGCCGCGCCATCTCCAGCGCCGCCGCCACCGTCGCCGCGCGCACCGCCGCCCGGTCGCCCGGGAAGACGTGCCGCTCCACCAAGGTCGGCCCGCCGCGCCGCGCGCAGCCGATGAACACCAGCCCGACCGGCTTCCCTGGCGTCGCGCCCCCTGGCCCCGCGATCCCGGTGCAGGACAGCGCGATGTCCACGCCAGCCCGCGCCAGCGCGCCCTCGGCCATCTGCCGCGCCACCGCCTCGCTCACCGCGCCATGCGCGGCGAGCGCCGCCTCCTCCACCCCCACCATCGCGACCTTCGCCGCATTGGAGTAGGTCACGAACCCCGCCATCACCACCGCCGACGATCCGGCGATCGCGGTCAGCCCCGCCGCGATCAGCCCGCCCGTGCAGGATTCCGCCGTCGCCAGGGTCAGCCCCCGTGCCTCCAGCGCGGCGAGCAGCGCCCGTGCCGCATCCAGCGTCGTCTCCGGCAGCATCACAGCACCCCCGGCAGGGCGAGCTCGAAACCGAACAGCCCCGCTCCCGTCATCGCCCCCGCCAGCAGATCGTCCAGTATCACCCCCGGCGCGCCCGGCTGGCGGTCGGCCCAGGACACCGGCCAGGGCTTGGCGATGTCGAGCAGGCGGAACAGCAGGAAGGCCACCAGCACCGGCCCGATCTCCAGCCGTGGCGGCAGCCCCGCCAGCGCCAGCAGCATCCCCGCCGCCTCATCCACCACGATCCAGGACGGGTCGGAGGCGCGCGTCTCGGCCAGCACCTGGCGCACCGCGCGCAGGCCGAGCCACGCCACCACCAGCGCCAGCACGAGGCATATCGCAGGCCCGAGCAGCGCTGCGGGCAGCACCACCGCGGACGCCCAGGTGCCGGGTCCCGGCCACAGCCGCCCGACGCCGCCCAGGGTCGCGAATTGCCGCGCCGCGCTCATGGGATGGCCCGCAGGAAGACGTCCAGCGCCGCCGCCGTCTCGTGCTCCCACAGGACGGGGGCGTGCCCGGTGCCGGGCAGCGACAGCACCCGCATATCCGGCCGCGCACGGCGCATCCGCTGCACCGTGTCGGCCGAGAGCAGCCGGCTCTCCTGCCCCCAGAGCAGCATCAGCGGCAGCGCGTCCAGCCCATGGAACAGCGCCCAGAGATCCGGCACCGGCCCGGCCTCCTGGCCGACCGCGTAGCGCCCCAGCCGCACGTCCCAGCGCGGATGGAACCGCCCGTCCTCGCCCTTGGCATAGGTGCGGTCGGCGAGCCGCAGCCAGCCCTCGGTGTCCAGCGCCGGTTGCGGCGGGATGTTGCGCCGCATGTAGTCCGCCGCCTCCTCGAGCGAGCCGAGGGCAGGGTCGCGCGCAATGAAGTCCAGCACGACGTCCTGCCCCTCGGCGCCGATCTCCGGCCCGATATCGTTCAGCGCCACCGCCCCCAGCACGGCCGGCCGCAGCGCCGAGATCGCCATCGCCGCCAGCCCGCCGAAGGAGGTGCCGACCACCACGGCGCGCCCGAGATGCAGCGCCGCCATCATGTCCAGCACGTCGCGCAGCATCGCCTGTGGATTGTAGCGGCGGGGGTCCGCGGCCCGGCCGCTCTCGCCATGCCCGGCATAGTCGAGCGCAACCACCCGCCGCTCATGCCGGTGCCGCTGCGCGAGCTCGGTGTAGTCGAGCGCGCTGCGGCAGATGCCAGAGAGGCAGAGCAGCGGCGTGCGCCCCGCCGGCCCGGTCCATTCCAATGCGGCGAGCGGCAGCCCATCGCGTGCGCTGACGCGATGGCGCCGCGGCAACATGGGCCGGGTCACGGCGCGGCGCGCAGCCAGCGCGTCAGCGGGTGGTCCACCCGGAAGCCGGTGCGGGCGCGGTACACCACCACATTCTCCACCACGCGCTGCACGTAGTTGCGGGTCTCCGTGAACGGGATCAGCTCGATCCAGTCCAGCATGTCCACCGCACCCCAGCGCGGGTCGCCATAGGTGCCGAGCCATTCATCGACCCGCCCCGGCCCGGCATTGTAGGCGGCGGCGGCGAGGGCCAGGGCGCCGTCGTAGCGCGCCAGCATCTGCTCGAGATAGCCGGCGCCGAGCCGGATGTTGTGCTGCGGATCGGCGGTCAGCATCCCCACCTGGTGCGCGAGGCCGAGCTGCCGCGCCATCTGGCTCGCGGTCGAGGGCAGCAGCTGCATCAGCCCCCGCGCATTCGAGCCGGACACCGCCTCGGTGTCGAAATTGCTCTCCTGGCGGGTGATGGCGAAGAGGAAGGCGGGTTCCGGCGTCTCCACCGGCGGGCGGTAGGGCATCGGCCAGCCCTCGGCGAGCAGGATGTCGCCATCGGCGCCGGCACGGCGCGCGACCCACACGGCATGGTCCGGCCGGCCGATGGAGACGGCGAGGCGCGCGGTGAGCGCCCGGTCGGTGCCGTCCGCGGCGAGATCCTCGAGCCGCAGCAGGAAGATGCGCGCGCGCCTGGTGTCGCCGAGATCGGCCAGCGTCTGCACCGCGCGCGCGAGCTCGCGGCCGAGGAAGGCCTGGGCGCGGTCGGCCGCCACGGCGGGCACCGGCGCGGTTTCCACCCGGGCGGCGAGCCTCACCGCGTCCTCGCCGAGCGCCACCGAGGCGATCTGGCCGTAATAGGCGACCGGCAGGGTGGCGGCAGCCTCGTAGCGCGCCCGCGCGCCCGCGGCGTCGCCGCGCGCCGCCAGCGCCCGGCCTTCCCAATAGGCCGCGCGGGCGCGGGTGATGACCGAATGGCTCCCCTCGCCCACCCTGGCGAAATGCCGCTGCGCCGAGGCAGCATCGTTGAGACGCCTGAGCGCGATCCAGCCGGCGAGGAATTCCGCCTCCTGCCGCAACTCGCCCGGCTGGGACTGGCCGTGATTCGCCGCGACGCGATAGGCCTCGCGGTCCTGGCCGAGCCGCAGCAGCTTGCGCGCCAGGACCTGCCGCTCGGTCCAGATCGCGCGCTGCGCCTCGGCGCCTAGCCCGCGCTGCAGCCCCTCGGCCGCGGCCCAGGCCGCCGCCGCCTCGGCGTCGCGGTCCCGCCGGCGCAGCCAGCGCGCGCGCTCATAGGCGAGCCCGATATCGGTGGTGCGGCCATCGGCGAGGCTCTCGGCATCGCCGCGCTCGGCGGCGAGCGCGAGCCGCGCCTCGGCGACGCCGCGTCGCGTTCCCGCCAGCCTTTGCGCCGCCCGCCCCGCCCCGGCCAGGTCGCGCGCGAAGGCCAGGCGGTCGAAGCGGGCCCAGCTATCGTCCTCGGTCAGCAGCCCCGCATAGCGCCCGAGGAAGGCGTCCTCGGCGAAGGGATCCCCCGGCGTCTCCCCCCAGGCGCGCCGGGCGACCCGCGCCCCGTCCTCGCCCCGCCCGGCATTGTTGAGCGCGTCCGCCAGCCGTTGCGCGCCGCCCAGGGTGCGCGGCGTGTTGTGCAGGAACAACCGGAGCGCGAGCGCATCTTCGGGCTCCGCCTGCAGCGCCTGCTCCGCCCGACGCTGCAGCGCCTCGGGTAGCGGCCAGTCGGGACTGTCGGTGATGAAGCCGATGACCTCGCCCGCCGTCACCGGCGCGCCGCGGCTCGTCAGCCGCATCCAGGCCATGATCTTCGCCGCCAGCGGATCGGCCGTCGCGGCGTAGGATTCGGCCTCGCCCCAGCGGCCCGCGGCCGCCGCGGCGAGCCCCTGGCGCCCGGCCAGGCGCTGCGCCTCGTTCGCCCAGGGCTGCGCCCGGGCGGCAAGCGGCAGGGCGAGGAGCAGGAGCACGAGCAGTGGGCGGCGCATGGCCCATTCCTAACCGATCGGGGCGAGTCCTGTCGCGTCCGGGCTGGCCCCCCACACCCGGCGGCCGTTTTGCAGCGGGCTGCCCGTTGCGGCTTGGCTCCGGCGCCGGCGCGCCCTAGTGTCCTGCCCGCTCCGTTCGCTGCACTTCGCAGCGAACGGAGCGGATCAGCAGGCCACTGAAAACCAACGCTAGTGTCCCGATTCCGGAGTACGCGGCCATGGCCAAGGACTTCGGAATCGGGACACTAGCGGGGCGCGCCCATGCCTCGCTCCCGCCCTCTCCTGCTCGCCGCGGGCCTCGCCCTGCTCGCCGCGCCGGCCGCGGCGCAGAGCACGGTGCGCGGCACCGCCGCCCCGATCGACCAGCCCAATTTCGACGCGCTCATCCCGGGCGCCGAGGCCTGGCTCGCGCGGCGCGAGCAGGAGGGCTGGCTGCTCCGTGGCTCGGCGACCTTCATCCAGCAGGCGCACCCGGCCTTCTCCTCGCCCTATGCCGGGCCCAACAGCATGAGCCCGAAGCTCGCCTTCGAGAACACGCTGTCCGTGGATCTCGTGCTCGGGCGGCGGCTGTGGGAGGGCGCGGAGATCATCGTGGTGCCGCAGACCAGCCGCGGCTACGGCTTCTCCAATGCGCGCGGCGCCGCCGCCTTCCCCAACGGCGAGGCCTTCCGCCTCGGCAGCACCGACCCGGTCGGCTACTTCACCCGCGTCTTCCTGCGCCAGACCATCGCGCTCTCCACCGACAGCGAGGGCCAGGACGTTGACCCGATGCGCTTCGCCGGGCCGCTGCCGCGCGAGCGCATCACCATCACCGCGGGCAAGGTCTCGATCTGGGACTTCTTCGACGAGAACCGGTATGCGCATGACGCGCGCTCGCAATTCATGAACTGGGCGCTGGTCGGCGCCGGCGCCTTCGACTACGCGGCCGATGCGCGCGGCTACACCAACGGCCTCGTCGCCGAATGGGAGAACGGCAGCTGGGCGGCGCGGCTCGGCGCCTTCCAGGTGGCGCGCGACGCCAACGGCCTCGCCCTCGACCCGACGCCGCTGCGCGGCTGGCAGGCCGCGGGCGAAGTGGACCGCTTCTGGCGCATCGGCGAGCGGCGCGGCGCGGTGCGGCTCGTCCTCGGCGCCTCGCGCACCGATTCGGCGCGGTGGAACGCGCTCACCGCCGCGATCGGCGATCCGGCGGCGGCGGAGGCGGTGCGCAACTACCGTGTGAAATGGATGCTCGCCGCGAATGCCGAGCAGGAGATCGCCGAGGGAGTGGGCGTCTTCGCCCGGCTCTCCTGGAATGACGGGCGCAGCCAGAACTGGATGTTCACCGAGATGGACTGGGCGCTGTCCGCCGGCATCTCGCTGGGCGGCGAGAATTGGGAGCGCCCGGGCGACACCTTCGCGATCGGCGGCAATCTCGGCGGCCTCTCGGCGCCGCATCGGCGCTTTCTCGAGGCCGGCGGCATCGGCTTCATCACCGGCGACGGCAGGCTGCGCTACCGGCCGGAGGCAGCGCTGGAGACCTATTACGACATCCGCGTGGGACCGGGCGTGAATCTCGCCTTCGACTACCAGCTCATCGTCAACCCGGCCTACAACGCGGATCGCGGGCCGGTCTCGATCTTCGGCTTCCGCACGCGCATCGCATTCTGAAGCCGGGACATGAAATTGTCCCCCGGGCGCGGCGCTGCTATCCTCGCCGCCATGGGCCTTCCCGCCGAGAATGCCGGCCCGCCCCGGGAGGCAGCGCGGCACGCCTCCGCGCGCACGGCGCGCGCCGCGGCGATCACCGAGGACTATGTCGAGATCATCGCCGATCTGCTCGACACCGCGGGCGAGGCGCGGCCGGTGGACATCGCGCGCCGGCTCGGCGTCGCCCATGCCACCGCGATCAAGACGATCGGCCGGCTCAAGCGCGACGGCCTCGCCCATGCCAAGCCCTATCGCGGCGTGTTCCTGACCGAGGCCGGCCGCGCCATGGCGGGCCGCGTGCGCGCGCGGCACGAGACGGTGGTCGCCTTCCTGCGCGCCCTCGGCGTGCCGCCCGAGGTGGCGGAACAGGATGCCGAGGGCATCGAGCACCATGTCAGCGCGGAGACGCTCGCGGTATTCGAGCGCTTCATCGCGGAGCGCGGCGCGCGGTAGAAGTGGGGGCGGAGAGAACTCCGCCCCCACACCTTGGCGGTGCCACGCCGTTGTCTCGTTGAAAGCGGAGCTTGCCACGCTTCCCCGTATCCAAAAAAAGGAGGTGGGGGGTCTGGGGGGCGGAGTTCACTCCGCCCCCCAGTCTTCTTCAGAACTCGAGATGCAGCCGGCCGGCGAAGATCGAGACCGGCCCGCGATCCGCGTTGTAGGCGGGGTTCACCAGCAGCTGGTAATCGAAGGTCACGGTGGTGGCGCGGTCGAGCGCGAGCGCGTAGTAGCTCTCGATCGCCGCCTCGCTGCGATAAGTGAGCCGCCCGTCGCCGATCAGGATGCCGCGGCCGCCGGCGGCGAAGAAGCGCCGTGCCTCCGGCGACAGCCACTCCACCACGCCGCCGAGCGCCACCGCGTCATGCGGCCGGCCCCAGGAGGCGCCGTGCAGCACGGCACCGAGCGAGACGGTCATGTCGGCATCCGTCCAGCCGATCTTCTCGGTCTGGCCGGCATTCCAGGTCAGCCGCGAGAACATGCCGAGCTGGTCGGTGATCGCCTGCTCGAGATTGAGCACGACGCCCCAGCCGGTGCGCACGCGCCGCGTCAGCGTGATGTCGGGATAGCCCGGCGTGTCGCGCGGCTGCGCGACCGCGGCGGCGTAGCTTCCGGCGACGGCGCGGTTCGCCCAGCCCATCAGCCGCAGCTTGCCCGGCTGCTCGAACAGCTCGTAGCGCAATTCGAGCTCGGCGATGGACTCGCCGCGCGCGGGAACGTGCGCATCGTAGGTGTTGAAGTTCGAGACCGTCGGCACCGCGAACCATCCCGCACGCACCGCCCAGCGCCGCTGGTTGAGCTCGACGAAGGCGCCCCAGGTGTAGCTCAGCTTGTCCATGGTGAGGTCGTAGGACCCGCCACCATAGAGGTTCCAGTTGAGGAACCCGGTGCGCGGCTCGCCGGCATAGGCGTTCACGTCGAAGAAGTCGCGCACCACCATCTTCCCCGCGGTGACGGTGATGCGCGCGATGTCCTGCCGCCCGGCGAGCTGGTTCGGCCCGTCGGCGATCTCCTCCTGCTCGCCGCCGAACCCGAAGGTCTGCCGCACGAAGAGGCGCGCGATGTTCGCCCGCGGCATCGGGAAATTGGACTTCTGGGCCTCGCCATTGGGGAAGGCAGCGACGCCGAAGGTGTCGCTGAGGCCGAAGCCCTGCATGAGCTCCGGGTTGAGATAGATCTCCGTCCCCTCCCAGGGCCGGAAGCCCAGGAAGGCAGTGGCGCTGAAGGTGCTCTTGAACTGCTCGTGCCCGGCCAGGCTCTGCGGCCCGCGATAGGGCGAGCGGAAGGCCGGGTAGCCCTGGCCGATGGCAGTGAACTGCCCGTGCAAGTTCCAGTTCTCGCCGCGGATCGGCCAGGCCTCGCCCGCCTCGCGCGAGCCGGCCGTCCCGCCGAGCTGGTAGTTCAGCCCGACCCGCAGCGCGTGCAGGTCGAGCGTGGTGCGCGACCGCGTGCCGGACGGCAGGGTAACCGCGGCGGCATCGAAGCTGTCGTAAAGATATTCGAGCCGCGCGGTCCAGCGCGGCGCAAAGGCGAGCTCGGCGCCGAACCCGGCCGCCCAGCCGAAGCGCACGCTCTGCGCCTCGTCCTCAGCCCCGGTGAGCCCCGGCGCCTCGAGGGTGCGCAGCCGCGACCAGGCCAGGCCGCCGGTGGCGTAGAGGAGCCAGCGGTCGAAGGCGTAGCCGAGGCGCCCGCGCAGGGTGCCGGTCATGTCCAGCTTGTGGGTGACGAGGCTCTGCGGCGCCCCGCGGATCGCGACCACCCCGTCCTCCAGGTAGTCCGGTACCGAGAGATCGGCCTCGATGCCGAGCAGCAGGCCGGAGGGGAAGACCCGGTCGAGGCCGATCTGCAGCCCGCCATAGAGGCTGCCGAACCGGTTCCCGGATTCGGCCGGGGCGGCGAGCCCGGGCGCCTCCAGCCGGTTGCCCGCGGTCCCGCGCCCATAGGCTAGATGGCCGCCGAGATAGAGCCGCCAGCCCTCGAAATAGGGCCCCAGCGCGGCCGATGGCTGCTCCGCGAGCGCCGCACCCGGCGCCAGGGCGAGCAGCGCCGCGCCGAGCCGCAGCCGCCCGCCGGTCCATAGGTGCCGCGCGGCCGGCTGCCCCGCCGGCAGGCCCCGCCCGCCACGCACCCACCGGGGCGCAAGCCAAACCCCCGCAGCCCCGAACACCATGCTCCGTGCCGCCCCTTCGCCGGTTCCCGGCCCCAGATGTACCCTGTGCTACACTCTGAGCAAGGTGCCTCGATCGGAAGTAAACTCTGCACGCCGCCACGCCACCTGGACGCGCCGGCCGGCCGGCCCTGATTTCTCGTTGGCAGTAGAAGAAGAAGAAGAAGAAGAAGAAGAAGAAGAAAGATTGGGGGGCGGAGATGAACTCCGCCCCCCAAACCCCCCACCTCTTTTTTTGACTATTTGGCGCTGGCTCTTCCCGCACTCTCAGGTGCCATACCGTTGTCGGGCCGAGAACGGCGCGCCAGGGCTACTGGCCCGATGAGTCGGGCCCTTAGGGCGCGTGGGTCGCGATCAGCTTCCAGGTCGGGTCGGACTGCGACAGGTCGCGCTGGAAAGTCCAGAAATCGGTGATCTCGGTCACCGCCTCCGCCCCATGCACCACGCTGCCATCCGGGCCCATGGTCAGGTTCACCTGGTCGCTCACGAAGCGCACCGTGATGTCGGCGACGCTGCCGCGCAGCTCCGCCCCCTCGATCGCCGCCTCATGGATCGCCCTGAGCTCGGTGCGCTGGGTCTGCCCGGCCTGCTCGCGCGACGCGATCGCCTGCTCGAACCCGCCATAGGCCTCGGCCGAGAGCAGCGACTGCAAGGTGGCGCGATCGCCACGCGCAAAGGCTTCCACGATCATGCGGAACGCGCCCTCGGCGCCGTTCAGGAAGCCATAAGGGTCGAAGCCCGGATCCTGCCGGCGTACCGCGAGCAAGGTCTGGCCCAGCTGGGATTGCGGGTCCGGCACGCCGCGCTTCGCCCCGCTCGCGGCCGGCGTCGGCGGCGCCTCGGCCTGGCCCGGCACCAGTGGCGGCGAGCCGGCCGGCTGCTCCTGCGGCGGCCGCTCGAACCCCGTCCGACGGCCCAGCACGCTCCTGAGCCGCAGCACCAGGAAGGCGGCCACCATCGCGAACAGGATCAGATCCAGCGGAAAACCGCCTTGCATTCCACGCTCCTTGCAAAGGACACATCTAGGCGCCCGCCTGCCCCACCGCAACGTTCGCGACGACACCGGGTTGTTCCCGCCGCCGAGGCCGGTACCCTCCGCCCGGCAGCTCCCCGGAACCCAGCGATGATCCTCCTCCGTCACGGCCAGAGCGAATTCAACCTGCTGTTCACCCAGACCCGCCGCGACCCCGGGATCAAGGACCCCCGCCTGACTCCGCTCGGCCACCAGCAGGCGGAAACCGCCGCCGAGGCCCTGGCCCAGGAAGACGTCACCCGCATCCTCGTCTCGCCCTACACCCGCGCCCTGCAGACCGCGGAACCCCTGGCCCGCCGGCTGAACCTCCCCATCACCGTCACGCCGACGATCCGCGAGCGCTTCGCCTTCACCTGCGACATCGGCCGCCCGGTCGCCGAGCTCACCCTCGACTTCCCCCACCTCGACCTCAGCCATGTCGACGAGATCTGGTGGCCGCCTGAGGAAGAACCCGCCGACCAGGTCCTCGCCCGCGCCGCCATGTTCCGCGCCGAAATGGCGGCCATGGAGGACTGGCAGCGCACCGTCGTGGTCTCCCATTGGGGCTTCATCCTCTCACTGACCGGCCAAAGCGTGATGAACGGCCAATGGATCCGCTGCGACCCCACCACGCCCGCCCCGCGCGAGGTCATCTGGCGGGCGTAGCGCGGTTGCTCGGCGTGCGGGCCAGGAGGGACGCTGCCCCTGCTGGACCTCCCCGCCGCGGGGCAAACTGTCCCTCGAACCGCGCCATCTTCCTGGCCCTGAAAGGGGAAGAGGCGCGGCGCGCCGGTTGAGGCGGCGCGGGGGTGACGCCTCTCGCGCTTCGGGGCCAAGCGGATAGTGAGGCGCCCTATCGCAGCATGACTTTTGCGCGAACATCTCGCAGCACTGCGCTACGCCTTCCGCGCAGGGTGCGAGCAGCGTCTCACAGCCACACTCGCTCGAGACAGCCGCTTTCGACGGTGTTTGCCGGCCGGAACCGCACGCCCTCCATCCCGAGGTCGCAAACCCATGGCGAGTTTCCACACCTTCCCTCTGCCGCTGACGATGCACGACATCGGCAAGCAGGTCCGCCGACGCGCGCGGCAGGCCGAGGTCCTGCTGCGCCACACATTGGGCTTGGCGCAACCGGAGGAGCGCCTGATTCACGATGCACAGACCTATTGGAATGACGAGAGCAGCCCGATCCGTTCGCAAAACTGCCATTGGCGCGGTGCTGGCGTCTTTGCGGATGAGGACCGATGGCTGACGCTCGGGCGCGAAAGCCTCGACCTGTTCGATCGCTTGGCCCCGACGGCAGGTCTGGCGCCAGGCGCGCATTTCGGGCGCGTCATCGACTGGGGCTGCGGCGGCGGCATGAATGCCGTGCATTTCGCGCCGCGGTCGCGATCCTACATCGGTGTGGACATCGTCGAAGCGAATCTCGAGGAGTGCACGCGCCAGCTGAGGGATATCGGCTTCACCGCCTTCGAACCTGTGCTCATCGACTCCGCGGAGCCGGAAGCGGTGCTCCGGCGAGTACCCCCTGGTTCATGCGACCTGTTCCACTGCATCTACGTATTCGAGGCCTTCCCGAGCCCTGAATACGGGCTGCGCATCATGCGAATCGCGCATGAGCTCCTGCACCAAGGCGGGACCGCGTTCGTGCAGCTCCGCTTCGACCGCGGCTCCATACGCACGGTCGCGCGGCGCTGGGGTTACGCGCGGAACCTATCGGACACCGCAAACTGGCGCACCGACGCGTTCTGGGCTTCCTGCAAGACGCTGGGATTCACGCCGCATGCGATGTTCTACCTGCACTACCAACCGCTCGTCCTGCAGAGCAATTACGCATACTTCCTGATGACCAAGGGTCCGACCGCAAGCGCCACAGCGGAGACATCGGCACAGATCGACCGAAACAGCGTCTGAGCATCGACCGCTCCGTCCGCAGCGGCGTCGGGGCTATGCAGGAGCCTGGGCGACAGCCTGATGGGGGCAGAGCCCTCTCGGTCCCGCGCACCCCGAGTACCGATCACCCCTGTCGAATTGGTTTGCCGAACCTGGGGGTGAATGGCTCTGTTCGCCGACCACTTCGGTGCCTATCTTCGCCGCATGCTGCAGCCCAAGCCACGTGTCGCCCTGTTCGTCACCTGTCTCGTGGATCTGTATCGGCCGAACGTCGGGTTCGCGGCGATTCGGCTGTTGGAGAAAGCGGGCTGTCAGGTGGAGGTGCCGGAGGCGCAGACCTGCTGCGGGCAGCCCGCCTATAATTCCGGCGATCGGGCGACCGCGCGGGATCTCGCCCGCGCGGTGGTCGATTGCTTCCTCGGTTTCGACTATGTCGTCGTGCCGTCGGGGTCCTGCGGCGGGATGATCTCGCATCACTATCCCGGGCTGTTCGACGACGACCCGCAGTATCGCGGCCGCGCCGAGACCTTGGCGGCCAAGACCTTCGAGCTGATGGCCTTCCTCACCGACGTCATGGGGATGGAGGGGGTGGAGGCGCGCTACGAGGGCAGCGTCGTCTATCACGATTCCTGTTCCGGCCTGCGCGAGCTCGGGGTCAAGGCGCAGCCGCGCAAGCTGCTCGCCTCGGTCGCCGGGCTGAGCCTGACGGAGCTGGCCGAGCCCGAGCTGTGCTGCGGCTTCGGCGGCACCTTCTGCGTGAAGTACCCCGACATCTCCGTGCGCATGGTCGCGGACAAGACCAAGGACATCCAGGCGACCGGCGCCGGCACGCTGCTGGCCGGCGATCTCGGTTGCCTGCTCAACATGGCCGGCCGGCTGAAGCGGGAGGGCGCGCCGGTGAAGGTGCGCCATGTCGCGGAGGTGCTCGCCGGCATGACCGAAGCGCCGCCGATCGGAGACGCCGCGCCATGAACGCCCCTGCCGGCCCGCTCGCCGCCATCGCTGCGCGCGGCTTCGTCCGCATCCCCGGCCGCGACATGGCGGCGATGCTCGGCGAGGCGGCGTCCCCGGAGGCGCTGCGCGAATTCTTCGCCTCCTGGTCGCGGCTGGAGACCGATGCCTTCATGGCCGATGGCGGCCGCTACCGGCGCCGCCGCATCGCCAATTTCCGCGCCCAGCCCGGCGTGCCCGGCCATGCCCGCGGCGCGCACCGGCCGCATTTCCAGGCGGTGGTGCACAACACGCTGAATGGCGGCGTCGACCGCTGGTTCGCGCCGATGGAGGATGCGGTCGCGTCCAGCGCGCCGCTCGCCGCGCTGATGGAATTCGGCCGCGACATCGCGGACCGGCTGGCGGGACCGCAGGACTGGTTCGTCGAGGTCCATCAGTTCCGCATCGAGGCCGCCGCCGGCACGCCGGGCTTCCCCACGCCCGAGGGCGTGCATCATGACGGGGTGGATTTCGTGCTGATCGCGATGATCGCGCGCAGCAACCTCGCCGGCGGCGAGACGGTGATCGAGGACGATGACGGCGCCCCGCTGGCGCGCTTCCTGCTCGAGCAACCGCTGGACACCGCGCTGCTCGACGATCCGCGGGTGAAGCATGGGGTGACGCCGGTGCAGCCGGCCGATCCCACGCTGCCGTCCTGCCGCGACGTGCTGGTCGTCACCTGGAAGCGCAGCAGCCCGCCGGGCTGAGCGACGAAGCCGGCGCCTTGCTCGTTCGAAGAGGCTGGGGGGCGGAGTGAACTCCGCACCCCAACCCGTGGCGAACTCCGTTCTCAGCCCGACAACGCTGCGGCGCCTGAGCGTGCGGGAGGAGCCCGCACCAAATAGCCAAAAAAAGGAGGTGGGGGTTCGGGGGCGGAGTTCTCTCCGCCCCTGACCTTTCTTCTTCCGGTCCCAGTCCTTACGGAACCACCTCTCAAGTGGCGGCGCTTGGCCGCCCCGCGCGAGCTCAGGCCGGCACCAAGGGCTGGTCGATGACGTGGATCACGCCGTTGCTCGCCAGCAGGTTGGGGCGGACGATGGTTGCCGACGGCGCGTTGGGTGCCGGCGGGCGCCCGGCCGCCGCGTACTGGATGCGCGGCCGCGTCGGCTCGCCGCCCACCAGCCGCACCTCGTTGCCGCTCAGCATGCGGACTACGCCGTTGCGTGCCTGGATTTCGGGCAGGCGCAGCCGGCCATTGGCGATCAGCGCCCGCACCGCTTCCGGACGGCCCTCCTTCAGCGCCTGCGGAGCCACCGCCCAGGCGCTGTTGGTCGGCGCGAAGACCGTGAACGGCCCCTGGCCCTGCAGCGTCTGATCGAGTCCCGAGCGGCGCAGCGCGGCGCGGAACTCGCTGATCGTCTCGTCGTCGTCGATCAGCGCCATGAGGGGGAAGGTCCCGTCCGGGACAGGACGCTGGGTTTCGCAGGCGGACAACAGCAGCGCGGCGCCGCCGGCGCTGAGCATGAGACGACGCGAGATCACCGGCGCTCCTCCCGAGTGGGCGAATGAAGCCCGGCGTGGAAGTCGCCGGGCGGGCGCCTTTTCCCTCCGTCGCGGCTCGCCCGCAACCCCCCTGGGCGGGCTCAGGCTTTGCCTTGGCGGTCGAGGATCGCGGCAATTGCCGCGAGCGCGGCGGGGTCGAGCTGGCGGATTTCGCGCGCCAGCCGGTTGGCGAGCGCGGTCGCCTCCGGGCTCAGCCCCGCGGTGTCGAGCACGACTCGGGGATGCGAGCGGCGGGCGAGCTCGGCGACTTCCTCCGCCTCGTCCCAGATCAGCCCGAAGAACTCGTTGACCTGGTGCACGAGTCCCGCCGAGGGCTGGCCGCGCCGCCCATGCTCGAGGGCGGAGAGATAGGCGGGCGAGACCTGCAGCGCGGCGGCGAGCTGCCTCAGGGTCACCCCGCGCCGCGCGCGCAGCACCCGCAACCGGGCGCCGAAGGGCGTCATCGCAGGCGCCGCCGCGGTGGTGGCGCGGCGCCGGACCGGCCCGCGCGCCGCGCGGTCGTGCCGCAGGGGATCATCGCATCCGCCGCATCATCGCGGGCCGGTCCATGCCACCGCCTGTCCATGTCACCGCCTGTCCGTGTCAGCGCCCGTCCGTGTCAGCGCCTGCGGCGCAGCAGGATATGCACCGCGCCGGAATTGGCCGCATGTGGATGCGCGGCGCCGAGCAGCAGCGGCCTGAGCGCCGGCCCGTTCAGCCAATGCGGCAGCTCGCGCCGCAGGATGCCGCCCTCCGCCGAGGATCCCTTGCCGGTGACGATGGCGACGCAACGCAGCCCGTCGGCGACGGCGCCGCGCAGGAAGGCGTGCACCGCATCATGCGCCTCCTGCGCGCGGCGCCCGTGCAGGTCGAGAGTGCGCTCGGGCCGCAGCCGGCCGCGCCGCAGCGCCTGCCAGCGCCTCGCATCGAGCCCGGCGGGCTGCGCGCCGACCGCGATCGGCACCGGCGGCAGGCGCAGCGGCGCAGGTCGCGGCGGTGCCGCGGCGGGCGGCGCGGCGGCCGCCGCGGGCGCCTCGGCGGCGGGCGCCAGCGCCTTGCCGGCGAGCGGCGCGATGCGCGCGCGTTCCGCATAGGCCCGCCACAGCGCGCGCTCGCCCTCGGTCAAGGACCGCGCGCGGCGCATCACCCCGGCGCCGGCAGCGCCGCCGGATCGTCCTCGATCAGCACGATGTGCAGCCGGCGCGGCCCATGCGCGCCGAGCTCCAGGGTCTGCTCGATATCGGCGCTGCGCGACGGCCCGGTGACGAGCATGACGTTGCGCGGCATGAAGCCGCCGGTGGTGGGATCGCTGCGCTCGGCCCGCAGCATGTCCCACGCCTCTTCATAGGCCCCGACGATTCGCGAGGCGCGCAGCACCACGATCTCGGTCTCGGCGAGCAGGTTGAGCGTGGTCGGCCGCGCGGGATCGGAGGGCAGCATCAGCGTCCCGGTCTCGGCGATCGCCGCATAGCCATGCTGCACCGAGACGAGGTCGCTGCCCTGCGCGCGGCGCTGCTCGAATTCCAGCATCGGCCGCTCCGACCACGGCAGCGCGGCGAGCTCCGGATGCGGCGCCATGACGAAGCGGGGCGCGAGATTCTGCGCGGCGAGATAGTCGGCGACCGCCGCCGGCACCTCCGCGCCGCTGGCGACCAGCGCCACCGAGCCGAACTCCTTCTCGACATTGGCGACGAACAGCGCGACCTGCTCGGGCCGCGGCAGCCGGCTGCGCGCGGGGATCAGGTGACGCGGATGCGCCGCGATCCGCCCCGCCAGCATCGCCGCCTGGTCCGCCGGCAGCTTGCCGCGCCGTAGACCGCGGCGGATCGCGCCGAGGATCGCGTCCTTGCTCATGGAATGTTGACACCAATCCACCAAGGCTGGCGGGTCATCCAGATATAAAGGGCCTGCAAGGCAAGCAGCGCGGCGCCGGTACCGACGATCACGGCGGGGAACTGCCACCACGACACGCTTCTCGAAACGGCCGTGGTCAAGGCGGAGTTGATGTTCCGCTCTGCCACCTCGATCCGTTTGGAAATGCTCGAAGCAGTCTCCTCTTGGAGCCTGACGGAAGCGGAGATCCTCTCGATGAGCGTGGCCTGACTCGCCTCTTGGCTGACGAGTCTGTCGCCAATTTTCTCTAGCGTACGATCAAGGCGGTCAAGCGTAGGCTTGATCCCCGCCAGGGCATTCTCCACGTCACGCAGACGACGTTCCATATCGGGATCCTCTGGCCCACCTCCCGTCGGAGGGGGCGCCGCGCCCCCAAAGCCCGAGCCGGTCGAAGGACCACCAACATTGGCCGACCCGCGCCCCGCTGCGCCGAAACTCAAGGAAATGACACGTTGGCCGCTCGGCATCAGCCGGTACTCGTCCCCGACTGCTGGTTCGGCGCCGGCGGTTCGGTGTCTTTCCGAGAACTGACGACGATTCCTGCTCCTTCCAGAACGCCCGGGGCTTGCCTTGCAAGCGTGTCCAGCAATGTTGCTGCCAATTGGGCCGCTACGGAAGGCGAGACTTCCAAGACCACTTCCTGCCTGAGGCGCGTCTCTCCAACACCGGCCCTCGGCGGCCAGTTGGTAGTCGATCCATGCTCGTCTCGTCCCGTCTCGATCAAAGTCGAGACCGCACGATAGCGGCGCAAGAACGTTATCTCCAGTCGCGGGCCCTCGTGGTCATTACGGACCGATATCACGTATTCCGTGGGACTTAAGAGCCTCGGTGCCTCATCATCTACCGGCATCAGGACATGGCCATCGCGTGATTCATTGATAAATCGAAACGCACCCTCCATCGGGTGCGAGAGATACTGTTCCAATGGATCCTTGGTCACTGGCCACGTCCCCGCTTGCGCTGCGCCGCCGCGTAGCGCGCCATGAAGGTGCCGCCCGGTTCCGGCACCGGCAGGTCCCGCCCCTTCGTCCACCCGCCCGCGAGCGGCAGCCAGCGGAACGCCCCGCGTCCGCGCCCGAGCAGCGACAGCGTGCCGTTCGCCATGCGCGTCATCAGCCGGTACCAGCCCGGCCGCCGCGCGAACCATGCCCAGATCGCCATGTTCGTGCGGATCGCGGCCGGCGTCAGATGCCGCTCGAATTCGCGCTCGCGCCAATGGCGCATCATCTTCGGCAGCGGGATCTTCACCGGGCACACCGCCTCGCAGCGCCCGCAGAAGGTGGAGGCGTTCGGCAAATGCCCGGCCTTATCCACGCCGACCAGGGTCGGCGTCAGCACCGATCCCATCGGCCCCGGATACACCCAGCCATAGGAATGCCCGCCGACCACGCCATAGACCGGGCAATGATTCATGCAGGCCGCACAGCGGATGCAGCGCAGCATCTCCTGGAACTCGGTGCCGATCATGTTCGAGCGGCCATTGTCGACCAGCACCACGTGATAGTCTTCCGGGCCGTCGAGATCCCCCGGCCGCCGCGCGCCGGTGGAGAAGGTCGTGTAGGCCGAGAAATCCTGCCCCGTCGCGCTGCGCGCGAGCAGCCTGAGCAGCGAGGTCGCGTCCTCCAGCGTCGGCACGACCTTCTCGATCGAGGCCAGCACGATGTGCACCTTCGGCAGGGTCTGCGTCAGGTCGCCATTGCCTTCGTTGGTGACGATGACGGAGGAACCGGTCTCCGCGATCAGGAAATTCGCGCCGGTGATGCCGACATCAGCGATCAGAAACTTGTCGCGCAGTTGCGTGCGCGCCTCCACCAGGATGTCGCGCCGCTCGTGGAAGACGCGGTCCTTCGGCAGGTTGCGGTGGCTTTCGCGGAAGGAGCTTTCCCAATCCTCGCGGTTGAGGTGGAAGGCCGGGCCGATGATATGGCTCGGCGGCTCGTGGCGGAGCTGCAGGATGTACTCGCCGAGATCCGTCTCCACCGGCGTGATGCCGTTGGCTTCCAGATGGTCGTTGACCCCGAGCTCCTCGGAGATCATCGACTTGCCCTTGGTCACGGTGCGCGCGCCGGCGTTGCGGCAGATCGCGAGCACCGCGGCGCGCGCCTCCTCGGCGGTCGCGCACCAATGCACCGTGCCGCCGGCGCGCTCGACATTCGCGGCATAGGTCTCGAGGTAGAAATCGAGATGCGCCAGGGTGTGGTTCTTGATGTCGCGGCCGATGTCGCGCAGCCGCTCGAATTCCGGCAGCGCGGCGACGGCCTTGGCGCGCTTGCCGTGGAATTGCGGCTTGGTGCGCGCCAGCGCCTTCTGCAGGCCGGGATCGGCCAGGGCGCGGGCGGCGTTCTCCTTGAAGGCGGGCGAGGTCAGATGGACCACGGCTTGTCCTTGCATTCTCGGCGCGTCCGCCGGTTGTAGCGCGAAGCCGCCGCCGCGACAGGCCCCCCGGCTTCCCACCGTTCCGGTACCAGCATAGAGTGCCGCCCTGGCCAAGAGGGGCGCGGCATGGCGACGGTTCTCGGCTTCGGCACGGGCGTCTCCCGGCACCAATGGTATCTCCCCGGCACCGACCCGCTGCTCCTGCCGGCGCCGCCGCCTGGCGGCACGGCCCCGGACCCCGCGGCCGTCGAGGCGAGCTTCGCCGACCCCGCCCCCGGCACCCTGTTCGACGGCCGCGTCGCCCTCTCGGGCGCGACGGTGGGCGGCCAGCCGGGCCTGGTGGTCGACGCGCTCGGCAGCTTCGGCGCCGTCCCGAACGCGCATCTCGCGGCCGATGCCGGCGCCTTCCGCCTGGTCGGCTTCGTGCATGTGGACGTCGTGCTGACCGGCGGCGCGGATTCGGTGGTGCACGTCATCGGCGCCAAGCGCGCCAACATCCTGACCGGCGGCGGCGACGACAGCATCCGCCTCGACACCGCCCTGCGCAAAGGCTTCGGCGACGAGCACGACTACCGCATCGTCGCCGGCGCCGGCGACGACACGGTGCGCATCGGCGGCGCCGACATCGCCGGGCTGTTCGCCGATGGCGATGCGAGCTTCGGCAAGGAGGGCGCGCACCGGCCGCTGACCTTCGACACCTCGGGCGCGGCCCAGCATGTCTATGCCTCCCTCGGCCGCGGCAACGACGTCTTCCTCGGCCACGGCGCGACTGCGGACAGCGTGGATGGCGGCGCCGGGCGCGACACCATCTGGGGCGGCGCCGGCGACGACACGCTGCATGGCGGCAAGGGAGCGGACACCTTCCTCTTCCTGCCCGGCGACGGCGACGACGCGATCCTGGATTTCCAGGACACGGTGCCGACGGAGCCGCTGACGCTGTTCTTCGGCGTGACCGGCAACCCCTATGTGACGCCCGTGGCCGGCGGCTGGATCCCGAACGACAATTACGGCGCCATCGGCCTCCACTGGGAGGACTGGCTGATCGAGCAGCGCAGCGTCCAGACGACCTACGCCATCCGCCCGCTGGGCGTCGCCACGCTCAGCGACACGGCGCCCTTCACCGTCGAGAGCTTCCTCGCGACTCAGGATGGCCCCGCCGGTAATGCGCGCACCTATCTCCTGACCGGCGAGCGCGACGGCGCCCTCGTCGCCACGCAAAGCTTCACGCTCACCGATCTCTCCGCGACCGTCACGCTGAACCAGGATTTCCGCCGGCTGGACGCCTTCCACGTCCAGATCGTCGCCGATATCGGCACCGCCGACGACGCCTTCGTGGACAACCTGCAACTGGTGTTGAACGACGTAAATCACCGGTCGGAGGACGTGCTGAGCCTGCCCTTCATGGACCGGGACGCCGTCAGCGCGATGATCGCCGCCGCCGTGCAGGACGGCGCCGATACGCTGCTCGACACCGGCGACGGCACCATCCGACTCGTCGGCGTGGATCACACCAGGCTCGACCTCGGCGATTTTGTCTTCGCCTAAGGCGTCAGGCCGCCTCGTGCGCCGCCGCCTTCAGGTCGGCGACAAAGAGCGCGTATTCGCGCTCGCGCGCCGCCTCGTCCGGCAGGCGCAGCAGGAAGGAAGGATGCACGGTCACCCGCACCGGGCAGCCTTCCCGCATCCGCTGCCCGGCGCCGCGCAGCCGCGAGATCGTCGGCCGCCCGCCCAGCAGCGACTGCGCCGCCGTGGCGCCCAGCGCCAGGATCAGCCGCGGCCGCACCAGCTCGATCTCGCGCATCAGGAAGGGCCGGTAATGCGCGATGTCGCCGGCATCCGGCTTCTGATGGATGCGCTTCTTCCCGCGCTGCTCATACTTGAAGTGCTTCACCGCATTGGTGACCCAGGCCTGCGGGCGTGCCACCCCGGCGCGCTCCAGCGCGCGGTCGAGCAGCCGCCCGGCCGGCCCGACGAAGGGGCGCCCGGCGATGTCCTCCTCGTCGCCCGGCTGCTCGCCCACCATCATCAAAGGCGGATCGAGCGGCCCTTCCCCGAACACCGCCTGGGTGGCGTGGGCGGCAAGCGGCGTCTCCCGATCACGCAGCACCTCCTCGCGCAGGGCCGCCAGGGCGGCCTCGCGCTCCCGAAGCGGCAGCGCCGCGGTCGCCGCCGGCAGCGGCGGCGCGGGGCGCTGGACATCGAGACGAGCCTGGGACGAGCGGCTGTCGGGCATCGCCCCCTCAACGATGCCCGGGGCCCCGCGTTGCGTGGCCTCGCGCGCGAGGGCCTCGGCCCGCGCCACCTCCGGATCGCTGGCGAGATGCAGCAGCCCCGGCTGCCCATGGGTCAGCCGCCACAGCAGCCGGTACAGCAGCGCGAAACGCCCGGCATCCGGATGCCGCAGCGCACGCTCCGCAAGTTCCACGAAGGCCCGCGGCACCCGCGCCCCGGGCTCGGCCGGCGCCGCGGGCAGGGCAGCTCCGGCGCCGCCCCACGCCACCGCCTCCGGCGGCACCTCCGCCGCCAGCAGGCGGCGCGCCGCGTCCCGCCACTCCGGCAGGACGGCGTCCGGCCTCAGCCCGACCGCGACAGGCGGCCCGATGTCACGCGATGCGACCATGTTCCGCATATGTTCATGAAGGTGGCGCCTCGCAACGGGGTTAGGCTCGCCGATACATGACCCCCGTTTTCATCAATCGAATCGCCACCGCGGTGCCGCCGCACCAGGTGCACGAGGCCTTCTGCGCCTATGCCCATGGCCAGCTGACGCGGGAGCCGGACCGCCGCGCCTTCGCCCGGCTGGCCGAGCGCGGCCAGATCGAGCATCGCTGGTCCGTCCTGGAACCCTGCGAGCCGCTCGGCTCCGGCACGGTGGACGGGTTCTACAAGGTCACCGAGCAGCGCAGCACCGGCGAGCGCATGGTGCGCTACAAGCGCGAGGCCCCCGGCCTCGCCGCCCTCGCCCTGGACCGGTTGAACCTCGCCGAGGAAGCCCGCTCCATCACCCACCTGGTGTTCGCGACCTGCACCGGCTTCTCCGCCCCGGGCCTCGACCACCAGATGATCCAGCGCTTCGGCCTGCCCAATTCGGTCGAGCGCACCATCGTCGGCTTCATGGGCTGCCAGGCGGCGATCAACGCGCTGAAGCTCGCCTACCACCAGGTCCGCAGCACGCCGCGCGCCCGCGTCCTCGTCCTCTGCCTCGAGCTCTGCACCCTGCACCTGCAGAACAGCGGCGACATGCAGCAGCTGCTCTCGGCGCTGCTGTTCGCCGATGGCTGCGCCGCCGCCCTGCTCAGCGCGGAACCCACCGGCATCCGGGTGGACGGCTTCCACTCCGCCATCATCCCCACGGCGGCCGACCAGATCACCTGGGACATCGGCGACATCGCCTTCGACATGACCCTCTCCGGCATGGTGCCGTTCACCCTGGCCCACGCCCTGCCGGAGTGGAGCCGCGCCATCCTCGACGGCGCGGAGGTCGCGGCGACGGAGCTCTGGGCGGTCCACCCCGGCGGCCGCGCCATCCTCGACGCCGTCGCCCACGGCCTCGAGCTGCCCGAAGGCGCGCTCGCGGTCAGCCGCGATGTCCTGCGCGGCCATGGCAACATGTCCTCGGCCACCGTCATGTTCGTGCTGGAACGCATGATGCAGCGCGCCGAACGCGGCCAAAGCGGCTGCGCGCTGGCCTTCGGGCCAGGCCTGTCGGCGGAGGCGATGCGGTTCGCGATGGCCTGAGCGCGGGACCGAGAGGGGCTCTGCCCCTCTCGGGCTCTCGCCGCTGGGGGGCAAGCGATGCCCCCCAGACCCCGCGGGGGAGAGGTCCGGGTCAGAGGGAGGGGCACGCTGCGCGGATTGAGGCGGCGCGCCGGTGATGCCCCTCCCTCTGACCCGGACCTGTACTCTCACGCGGGGTCCGGGGGGCACGGCTGCCCCCCGGCGGGGAGGTCCAGGAGGGGCAGCGCCCCTCCTGGCCCGCACTTCAGAGCATCACGACCGCCCCGGCGTCACGCCGAAGGCCTGCCGGAAGGCGGCGCCGAAGGCCGGGGCGCTGGCGTAGCCGACGCGGGCGGCGGCGCGGGTGGGCGTCGCCCCGCCGGCGAGCAGGGCGGCGGCCTCGGCCAGGCGCAGCATCTACCGCCAGCGGGCGAAGCCCATACCGGTCTCGGCCTGGAACAGCCGGCGCAGCGTGCGGGCGCTGGCGCCCACCTGTCCGGCCCAGCTCTCGAGCGTCAGGGCGGAGGCGGGGTCGGCCCGCAGCGCCTCGGCCAGGCGTTTCAGCCGCGCATCGCGCGGTTCCGGCACGCCGAGCGGCAGGGTGGGCGCGCGGGCGATCTCGTCCAGGATCAGCGCGGCGAGATGCCCGCCGCGGCCCTGCTCGTCCCACTCCAGCGGCTCGGCGCAGGCGGCGAGGATCAGCTCGTGCAGCAGCGGCGAGACCGCCAGCACGGTGGTTGCCCGCGGCCCCGCCTGCGCCGCGTCCTGCCGCAGGAACAGCGCCCGCATGGCGAGCTGAGCCTCGATCCCCACGGCGTGCGGCGTGCCCGCCGGCACCCACAGCGCCCGCCCCGGCGGCACCACGAAGGCCGCCTCGTCGGTCATGATCCGCATCACGCCGCGCGTCGCGTAAAGCAGCTGCGCCCGGCCATGGACATGCCGCGGCACCGAATCCTCGCCGGTATAGTCGCGCGCGAAGCCGGCCAGCGGCCGGTCCACCCGGTCCTGGGGCAGTTCCCGCAGCGGCGGGGGATGGGAGGCTTGGCCGTTCTGCGACAGGGTTTGGCCAGACATCGAAAGAGGGTCATCCTAGCTTCGGCGCCGGAGAGAATGCCATGACCACGAAGCGACAGATCGCCTTCATCAACTGCGCCCATACCTTCACCCATTACGGCCTGCTGATCCTGGCGACCGCGGTGCTGGCGATGGTGCAGCAATCCTCGGATCTGTTCGGCACGGCCTACGGGCCGGTGCTGGCGCTCGGCACCGCCATGTTCGTGTTCTACGGCCTCGGCTCCCTGCCCATGGGCTGGCTCGCCGAGCGCTTCGGGCGGAAGGGGATGATGACCGCCTTCTTCCTCGGCACCGGCGGCTTCATGGTGCTGGCCGGGCTGGTCTCCTCGCCGATCGGCCTCGCCGTGGCGCTCGCGCTGATGGGCGCGTTCTCGGCGATCTACCACCCGATCGGCACCGCCATGCTGGTGGACGCCGCGGGCGAGAAGGTCGGCCGCGCGGTCGGCGTGAACGGCGTGTTCGGCAATATCGGCGTCGCGACCGCGCCGATCGCCACCGCCTTCATCGCCGCCCAGCTCGGCTGGCGCTGGACCTTCCTGATCCCGGGCGTGCTGTGCGTCCTCGCCGGCCTGCTCTGGATGCGCGAGCCCGCCTACGACTTCGCCCGCGCCCGCGCCAATGCCCGCCCCTTCCCGCCCATCCCGGCCCCGGTGGTGCGCCGCGCGGTCATCATCCTGCTCGCCATCGCCGCGACCTCCGGGCTGGTGTTCAACGCCTTCACCCTGCTGATCCCGAAGCTGATGGAGGAGCGCCTGGCGAGCTCGCCGGACCTTCTGCCGGTGGTCGGCATGCTCGCCTTCCTCGCCACCATCTGCGGCGGCCTCACCCAGTTCACCGTCGGGCGCATGATCGACCGCCACACGCTGAAGACGGTGTTCATGCCCCTCGCCCTGGTGCTGGTGCCCGGCCTGCTCGCACTCTCCTTCGCGCAGGGCTGGATCGTGCTGCCCCTCGCCGCCGCGGTCGCCGCCGCGGTGTTCGGCCAGGTGACGGTGAACGAGACGATGACCGCCCGCTACGTCGCCCCCGAGCTGCGCGCGAAGCTGTATTCGGTGCGCTTCACCGTGGGCTTCCTGGGCGCGGCCGCGGCGTCGCCGCTGGTCGGGCTCCTGCACGAGATGACGGGCAACCTTGCGCTGGCAATGGTGGTGCTCGCGGGATTCAGCAGCGTGATCCTGGCCTGCGCGATGCTGTTCCCGAACCGGCGGGAAGAGCTTGAACCTTCGCTGTGGGCGAAGGTGGCGGCCGCGGAGTGAAAAGGCTGGGGGGCGGAGCGAACTCCGCCCCCCAGACCCCCCGCCTCCTTTTTTTGATTAATGGGAAGGGTTGAGAGCTCCGTTCTCAGCCCGACAACGCTGCGGCGCCTGAGAGTGCGGGAGCAGCAAGCGCCAATAAGCCAAAAAAAGGAGGGATGGGGTCTGGGGAAGGGAGTTCATCTCCCTTCCCCAGTTCTTCTTTTCACTCACGCCGCAGCAGCGGCACTTCCATCGGCAGGGCGTTCCCCCGCCACAGCGCCTCCAGCTGCGCGCGCGCCTGGTCCATACCCACCGCCGGCCCAGCCAGCTCCATCAGCTTGTCGGTGAGATCCGCATCCGACAAAGGCGCGTCCGGATCGCCCTTCCGCGTCCGCTGATGGCGCGACACCACGCGCCCGTCCTTCAGCGTGATCGCGACCTTCGCCGAGCGCGCCGACGGGAATGCCGCGTCGCATTCGGGGTCGATCGCCACGCCGATCCGCGGCATCAGTGTGCGGATCGCCGGGTCCGAAAGCCGCTCCGGCGCGAACGCCGCCAGCCGCACGCCGCCATGCAGCAGCATGGTCGCCACCGTGAATTGCGTCGAGAAGCGGCAATCCTGCTCGCTGCGCGCGTTCGGGCGGTCGCAGACATCCTTGGTCGCGCGATAGCCGCCGACCTTCACGGCATCCACTTCGGAGGCGGCGAAGCCGTGCTCGCGCTGCAGCTCGCGCACCGCGTCCAGTGCCGCGAAGATGTGCCCGCAGCAGCCATGGTTCTTGAAGGTCATGTCGGCGATGGCGAAGGGCTGCCCGATGCGCGCGAGCGATGCCTCCCACTTCCCGGCATCCTCGCTGGTCGCCGCCGCGAATCCCGCCGGGCCATGCAGCACGTCGAGCGCGCCGGTCACGCCCTTCGAGGCCGCCAGCGCCGCCAGCGCCCCCGCCTCGGCCGCGTGCCCGGGATGCAACGGCTTGCTCATCCCCTCGCCGCGGAAGGCCTGCTGCAACCCGCCCGCCATGGTCGCCGCGGTCGCGATCGCATGCGCCGTACGCTCCGCGTCGCAGCCCAGCAGCACCGCCACGGCTGCCGCGGCGCCGAAGGTCCCGACCGTCCCCGTCGTGTGCCAGTACTTGTAATGCGAAGGCTGGATCGCGACGCCGATCCGGCACGACACCTCATACCCCGCCACCATCGCGCGGAGCAGCGCCGCCATCTCGGCGCCGCGCGCCTGGGCCGCCGCCAGTGCCGCGCCGATCGTCGGGCAGCCCGGGTGATAGACGGCGTAGCGATAGATGTCGTCGAACTCGACGGTGTGGCTCGCGGTGCCGTTCAGCAGCGCCGCGTGGCGGATCGGCACGCGCCGGCCCGTCACGTAGCACACGGCGCCACCGCCGCCCTGCACCTCGTCCGCCAGCGCCTGCGCGAGCAGCGTCGCCGGCGGCTTGCCGGCGCCGGCGAGCAGGGTGGCGAACCAGTCCACCAGCGCGCGACGCGCATGATGCTCGAGCTCCTCGGTCAGGGCGCGCGAGCGCCAGGTCGCGGCATGCTCGGCGAGGATCGGCAGCGGGTTCATCGCATGCGCGCTACGCGTTGCCGCGCAGCACCTCCTTGTTGATCACGACATCGGGGTCGAGCTGCCCCTTGAAGAAGGCGATGATGGACTCCGCGCAGGACAGCCCCATGCGCCGCATCCCCTGCGCCGTCCCCGCCGCCGAATGCGGCGACATCACCACGTTCGGCGCCTCGCGCAGCGGGTTGCCCGCCAGCATCGGCTCCTCGCGGAACACGTCGAGCCCTGCCCCGGCGACGTGGCCAGCGCGCAGCGCGGCGGCGAGCGCATCCTCCTCCACCAGCGTTCCGCGCGCGGTGTTCACGTAGAAGGCGCGCGGCTTCATGGCGGCGAGGAATTGCCGGTTCACCATCCCGCGCGTCTCCGGATTGCTCGGACAATGCGTGGTCACGATGTCGGCCTGCGCCAGCCCGTCCATCAGGCTCACCGGGATGAAGCCGGCGCCCTTGATGGTGTTGCCCGGCACATAGGGGTCGTGCACCAACACCTGCATCCCGAAAGCATGGCAGAGCCGCGCCACCCGCCCGCCGATACGCCCGAATCCCACCACCAGCACCGTGCGCTCGAAGAGGTCGAAGCAGGGCAGCTCGTCGGTGAGTCCCCAGCGCATCGCCTTGGTCCGCGAATCATAGCCCAGGGTCTGGCGCGACAGGGTCAGCATCAGCATCAGCGCATGCTCGGCGACGGAGATCGCGTTGGCATCCGGCGTCACGGTCAGCGGGATGCCGCGCTCGGTCAGGGCCGGCACGTCCACCGCGTCGTAGCCTACCCCGTGCCGCGCGCAGATGCGCAAGCGCGGCGCATTGTCCAGGAATGCGCGGTCGATGCGCGTGGCGCGGACGACGATCGCCTCCGCGCTCGGCATCGCCTCGGCCAGGGTCGCCGCGTTCACCTCGGCGAGCATGGTCACCCTGTAGCCAGGCTCGGCTTCCAGCCGCGCCACGGCATCCGGGTGCAGCGGGCGCAGCAATACGACGTTCGGCATGATCTCTCCTTGCGGGGTCAGTCGACCGAGGCGCCGGAGATGCGGACCAGCTCGGCCCATTTGGGGATCTCGACGGCGATGAAGCTGGCGAATTCCTCCGGCGCGCTGCCCACCGGCTCGCTGCCCTGTTCGGCGAGCTTGCGGCGCATCTCCGGCGTGCGGAGCGCAGCGGCGATCTCGGCCGAGATCCGTTGCACCGCCGGCGCCGGCGTGCCGGCGGGGGCCAGGATGCCGTTCCACAGCGCGACCTCGTAGCCGGGCAGCGTCTCGGCGACGGTCGGCACCTCGGGCAGCAGGGCGGAGCGGCGCGCGGTGGTGATGCCGAGCGCCCGCACGCGCCCCGCCTGCACATGCGCGACCACTTCGACGAGCGGCGCGCAGATGAGCTGGATCTTGCCGCCGATCAGGTCGGTGACTGCCGGGGCGCCGCCGCGATAGGGGCCATGGGTGAGGCGCAGCCCGGCGCGCGCGGCGAGCAGCGCGGCTGACAGGTGCTGGGACGTGCCGGGGCCGGCGCTTCCGTAATTCACCGCGCCTGGATTGGCCTTCGCATGGGCGATCAGCCCGCCGATGTCCTGCACCGGGAGCTCCGGGTGCACCACCACCAGGTTCGGGATGAAGCTGACCTGGCCGATCGGCGCGAAGTCGCGCAGCGGGTGGAAGGGCAGGCTGCGATAGAGCGCCAGGTTGGTGGCATGGGTGGAGCTCGTCGCCATCAGCAGCGTGTGGCCGTCCGGCGCGCTGCGCGCGACCAGCTCGGCGCCGATATTGCCGCCGGCGCCGGGGCGGTTCTCCACCACCACGGGCTGGCCCAGCCTTGCGCCGAGCTGCTCCGCCACCAGCCTTGCGGTCACATCCGTGCTGCCGCCCGGCGCAAAGGGCACCACCAGGCGGCCCGGACGGTCGGGCTTCCAGGAGGGTTGGGCCTGCGCGTCGCCGGCGGCGATGACCCCGAGCGCGGCCAGGACCGTGCGGCGCCGCATGCGATCTCCCTCCTCCCTCGACCCTGGATCAGAGCTGGTGATGCGCCTCCGGCCCCAGGAGCGCCTCGCGCATGCGCGCCTGCAGCAGCGCGCCCTCGCGCGGCGGCAGCACCAGCTTCTTGCTCGATTCGTCGATCTTCGCGAGGGCGAAGAACGGCCCGCCGCCGGCATGGATGGCGCTGCGCAGCGCTGGCACCTCCTCCGGCCTGGTCACGAACATCGTGCGCGGGAAGCCGGCCGCCTTGGCCATGCCGACGAGGTCCACGCCATGCTTGGTCGCGGTCTCCTGCATGCCGGTCTCGCCGTAATGCTCGTTGTCCTGCACCAGGATCGCGAGGTTGTCCGGCTTGGCGACGGCGATGGTCGGCAGGCTGCCGAGGCCCATCAGCATCTCGCCATCGCCGGTGATGACCAGCACCTTGCGCTTCGGCTGCGCCAGCGCGAGGCCGAGGCCGATCATCGCCGCGCCGCCCATGCCGCCCCACAGCGGCAGGTTCTCCGCGCAGTCGCCGACCGCGGTGATGTCCCAGGCCGGCGCGCCGAGGCCGGCGATCACCAGCATGTCGCCGCGGTCCTGCAGCACGGCGCGGCACAGTTCCCGGCGATCGAGCTTGCCCGAGGCTGCGAGCATGGCTCAGTCCTTCCCGAAGGTTTTCGCGCCGATCACCCGCTGCCCGATCAGCGAAGCGGTGGGGCGGAAGGTGTTGAAGGCGAGGCGGATGGTGGCGTCCACGGTGGGCGCGATGTCCTCCGGCGTGTCGGCGCGACGCACCAGCGTGCCCATCGCCTCGAGCACGGCCTGGGTCGCGTTGCCCATCGGCACCTGCGCCGGATTGAACTCGCCGAACTCGCCGCGCATGGTCACCAGCATCGGCAGCGGCGTGCGGTGCAGGATCGCGAGCGAGAGCATGTTGATGCAGTTGCCGACGCCGGAGGACTGCATCAGCAGCACGCCCTTCTCGCCGCCCAGCCAGGTACCGAGCAGCATGGCGACGCCTTCCTCCTCGGTCGTCAGCGTCACCACCTTCATGGCGTTGTCGGCTAGGCAGCGGCGGATCAGGCGCGAATGCCCGGCATCCGGCACCAGCGCCACCTGCCGGATGTTGTGGGTCTTGAGCAGGTCGTAGATCTGGTCGGGCCAAGTGGCGCCCACCTCCGGGGCCATGTCGATGGCGTCGTCCTGCATTCCGTTTCCTCGCGACTGCCGGGGCAGCATCGGGCGGCGCGCGGGCGCTGGCAAGACAGGGGGCGGACGCGGCATGATCAGCGCCATGGACTACGCCCAGAACATCGCCGGCCAGCGCTATGTGTTCCCGGACCTGAAGACGCTGCTCGCCCGCGCCACCCCGTTCCGCAGCGGGGACGCCCTGGCCGGCATCGCCGCCGAAACGGCGGCGGAACGCATCGCCGCCCAGCGTGCCCTGGCCGAGCTGCCGCTCACCCGGTTTCTCGAGGAGCCGGTCATCCCCTATGAGGAGGACGACGTCACCCGCCTCATCCTCGACAGCCACGACGCCGCGGCCTTCGCCCCGATCCGCCACCTCACGGTCGGCGGCTTCCGCGACTGGCTGCTCGGCGAAGCGGCCGACGGCGCCGCCCTCGCCGCGCTGCGCCCCGGGCTGACGCCCGAAGTGGCCGCCGCGGTCAGCAAGATCATGCGGCTGCAGGACCTGATCGCGGTGGCGGCGAAATGCCGCGTCACCACGCGCTTCCGCAACACTATCGGCCTGCCCGGCACCCTCTCCATCCGGCTCCAGCCCAACCACCCGACCGACGATGCCCGAGGAGTCGCCGCCTCCATCCTCGATGGGCTGCTGCTCGGCGCCGGCGATGCGGTGATCGGCGTGAACCCCGCCACCGACAACATCGAGACGGTGCTGCGCCTGCTCGAGACGCTCGACACCATCCGCAGCCGCTACGGGATCCCGACGCAGAGCTGCGTGCTCTCCCACGTCACCACCACGATGCTCGCGATCGAGCGCGGCGCGCCGGTGGACCTGGTGTTCCAATCCATCGGCGGCACCGAAGCGGTGAACCGCTCCTTCGGCGTCTCGCTCGCCCTGCTCGCCGAGGCGCGCGAAGCCGCGCTGGCGCTGAAGCGCGGCACGATCGGCGACAACCTGATGTATTTCGAGACCGGCCAGGGCAGCGCGCTCTCCGCCGATGCGCATCACGGCGTCGACCAGCAGACCCTGGAAGCGCGCGCCTATGCCGTCGCCCGCGCCTTCTCGCCGCTGCTCGTGAACAGCGTCGTCGGCTTCATCGGCCCCGAGTATCTCTTCGACGGCAAGCAGATCATCCGTGCGGGGCTGGAAGACCATTTCTGCGGCAAGCTGCTCGGCCTGCCGATGGGCGTGGATGTCTGCTACACCAACCATGCCGAGGCGGACCAGGACGACATGGACGCGCTGCTGACGCTGCTCGCCGCCGCCGGCGTCACCTATGTCATGGGCGTGCCCGGCGCGGACGACGTGATGCTCGCCTACCAGTCGACCTCCTTCCATGACGGCCTCTACGCCCGCGCCGCCCTCGGCAAGACGCCGGCGCCGGAATTCGCCGCCTGGCTCGCCCGCATGGGCATCGGCACCGATGCCGAGCGCATCCCGCCGCGCCTCGCCCCCGCGCTGATCGGCCTCGCGTGACAAGCAGCGCCGAACCGGCCGACGGCGACGGCGATGCACGCACGCCCTGGCGCATGCTCCGCCGCTACACCGATGCGCGCGTCGGCCTCGGCCGCGCCGGCAATGGCGTGCCCACCGCGGCGCATCTCGACTTCCAGGAAGCGCATGCCCGCGCGCGCGATGCCGTCCATTCCGAGTTGGACCTTGACGCGCTGACAACCGCGCTGACCCCGCTGCGCCAGCCCCTCCACCGCGTCCGCACCCAGGCTTCCGACCGCCGCACCTACCTCCTCCGCCCCGATCTCGGCCGCCGCCTGCATGACGAGGATCGCGCCCGGCTCACCCCTGCCCCCGGCGGCGTCGCCTTCGTCATCGCCGACGGACTCTGCGCCACCGGCGTGCAGGACCACGCGCCCGCGGTGCTCGCCCGCCTCATTCCCGCGCTGCGCGCCACGCCGCTTCCCCCCGGCCCCATCGTCGTCGCGGCCCAGGCCCGCGTCGCCCTCGGCGACGACATCGGCGAGGCGCTGCAAGCCCAGGCGGTGGTCGTGCTGATCGGCGAGCGCCCCGGCCTCTCCGCCACCGACAGCCTCGGCCTCTACATCACCTGGTCGCCGCGCCGCGGCCGCAGCGACGCCGAGCGCAACTGCATCAGCAATGTCCGCCCCGCCGGGCTCGGCTATGATGCCGCCGCCGCCAAGACCCTCTGGCTGCTCGGCGCGGCACGCGCGCTCGGCGCCACCGGCGTCGCGCTGAAGGACGAGATGCCGGCGGAGCCGCTGCTCTCCGGCCCATGATCCGCATCACGCCGCGCATCGCCATCGCCGAGGAGGAGCTCGAGGAGAGCTTCCTCCGCGCCTCCGGCCCCGGCGGGCAGAACGTCAACAAGCTGGAGACGGCGGTGCAGCTCCGCTTTCCGGCGCTGCGATCGCCCAGCCTGCCGGAAGCGGTGAAGCAGCGCCTCGCGGCGCTTGCCGGCCGCCGCATGACGCAGGAGGGGGTGCTGGTCATCACCGCGCAGCGCCATCGCACGCGCGAGCGCAACCGCGAGGACGCGCTTGCGCGGCTGGTCGCGCTGCTGCAAGCGGCCGCCGCGCCGCCGCCACCGCCGCGGCGGCCGACCAAGCCGACGCGGGCTTCGAAGGAGCGTCGGCTGGAGTCGAAGACGCGTCGTGGCGTGATCAAGCGGATGCGTGGAAAGGATCAGGGAGCGGAGTGAACTCCGCCCCCCGTGAGAGTGCGGGAGTCACCCCGCACCAAATCGTCAAAAAAAGGAGGTGGGGGTCCGGGGGCGGAGTTCACTCCGCCCCCGGTGTCCAGCGCCGGGCATCAAGCGAGCGACTGCCCCCCATCCACCGCGATTGTCTGCCCCGTCACCCAGGACGCAAGCGGCGAGGCGAGGAACAGCACGACGTTCGCGACCTCTTCGGGCGTCCCCAAACGACCGAACGCGATCTTGCCCAGCACCGAATTGTACAGCGCGGGCTCTGAGGTCTTGCGTTTCTCCCAGCTCCCGCCCGGCCATTCGATCGACCCCGGCGCCACCGCGTTGGCGCGGATGCCGTCCTTGGCCAGCGCCACCGCCTGGCTCGTCGTGTAGTTGATCACCAGCGCCTTCACCGCGGCGTAGGCCGGCGTGCGCGCCGACGCCATCTGCCCGGAGATCGAGGCGGTGTTCACGATGCAGCCCTTGCTCTCGCGCAGGAACGGCAGCGCCGCGCGGCTTGCGCGCACCGTCGCCAGCACGTCCACGTCGAGGCCGGCGCGCCATCCCGCCTCGTCGTCGCCCGTGCCGAAGCCGGAGGCGTTGTTCACCAGCACGTCGATGCCGCCCAGCGCGGCCGCCGCCGTCTCGACCCATGTGCTCACCGCCGCTGCATCGGCCAGGTCGCAGGCATGCCCGTGCGTGGCGTTGCCATAGGCGGCGAGCTCCTCCCGCGTCCGCTCCACGCCCTCCGCCCCGCGCGCGCAGATCGCAACCGCTGCGCCGCACCGCGCGAAGCCGAGCGCGATCGCCCGCCCGATGCCGCGGCTGCCGCCCGCCACCAGCACCCGCTTGGCCGTGAAATCGAAGCTCATCCGGTTCCCCTCTCCCTCTGCACGCCGCAATGTGGGGCGCCGCACGGTCAAGGCCAGCCTCGTTGTTGCGAAAGCGGCCAAAACCCGGCATCACACGAGCCGCGGAGGGAGTCCACGGTGCAGGCGCTGTTCATCCATCAGAATTTCCCCGGTCAGTACCGCCATCTTGCACCCGTCATCGCGAAACGCCGCGGCGCCCGCGTGATCGGCCTCGGCGAGCGGCAGAACCAGACCCCGCCCGGCGTCACCCACATCCGCTACCCCGCACCGGAGGGCGCCGGCGAGAAGACCCACCGCTATCTCCGCCCGATCGAATCGGCAGTCCGCCGCGGCCAGGCGGTCGCCCGCGCGGCCCTCGCGCTGAAGAACCAGGGCTTCCGCCCCGACATCGTCTGCTGCCACCCCGGCTGGGGCGAAGGCATGTATCTGCGCGACGTCTTCCCCGATACGCGCGTGCTCGAGTATTGTGAGTTCTACTACCGCTCCGAGGGCGCCGATGTCGGCTTCGACGGCAAGGAAGTGACGCTCGACGAAGCCGCGCGGGTGCGCACGCTGAACCTCACGCAGCTGCAATCCCTCGAGCCCGCCGACTGGGCGATCAGCCCGACGCGCTGGCAGCGCAGCCGCTACCCGGCCTTCCTGCGCGAGCGCATCTCCGTCGTCCATGACGGCGTGGACAGCAACTTCGCGACCCCGAGAGGCATCGCGGAAATCAAGCTGCCGGACGGTACGATGCTCCGCCGCGGCGACGAGGTCGTCACCTTCGTCTCCCGCAACCTCGAGCCCTATCGCGGCTTCGACATCTTCATGCGCGCGCTGCCCGAGATCCTCGCCCGCCGCCCGCAGGCGCGAGCCGTGCTCGTCGGCGGCGAGGAACGCGGCTACGGCCGCGTGCCCGATAACGGCAAGAGCTGGAAACAGGTCCTGCTCGAGGAGCTCGGCGACAAGCTCGACCTGGCGCGCGTGCACTTCACCGGCCGCGTGCCGCATGAAGGGCTGATCGCCCTCTTCCGCATCTCCCGCGCGCATGTGTATCTCACCTATCCCTTCGTGCTCTCCTGGTCGATGATCGAAGCCATGGGCTGCGAGGCGCTGGTGATCGGCTCCGCGACGCCCCCCGTCGAGGAAGTCATCCGCCACGAGGAGAACGGCCTGCTGGTTCCGTTCCACGACTCCGCCAGGCTCGCCGAGACGGTCGCCGAGGCGCTCGCCAGCCCCGAGCGCTACGTCCCGCTGCGCCGCGCCGCACGCCGCACGCTGCTGCAGCACTACGACCTGCACTCGATCTGCCTGCCGCAGCAGGTCGCGCTGTTCGACGCCATCGCTGCCGGCAAGCCAGGGAGCGCGGCGATTCCCATCGTTGAATGAAAAGGCTGGGGGGCGGAGAGAACTCCGCCCTCCAGACCCCCCACCTCCTTTTTTTGGTGACTTGGGAAGCGTGGGGAGCACAGCGCCAAAGGACGACCGCCGCGCGAGCCGAGAGTGCGGAGCGACAACGTAGGGCTTGGGGAAGGGAGTTCATCTCCCTTCCCCCGATGATCGGCGCCGCCGCAGCATCCGCAGCGTCTCGCGCCACTCCACCGCGCCGCTCGCCACGGCGGCCCCAGAGAACACCGCCATGCCTGCGCCGATCAGCACCGCCAGCAGCACGATCCGCAGCACGCCATGCGCCGGCATCGGGATGGCCCAAGCCAGCGCACCCACGGCGCCCCCCATCAGCACGGTGGCGCCGAGCAGGCGCGGCGACACCCGCCGCAGGCGGCGATCCAGGTGCAGCTGCCCCCGCCGCGCCAGCACGAAGCCCAGCAGCGCGACATTGATCCACGCCGCGCAGGTCGTCGCCAGCGCCACGCCCACATGCTGCAGCGGCGCCATGAAGGCCAGGTTGAAGGCGAGGTTCAGCACCACGGTGACCAGCCCGATCTTCACCGGCGTCGCGGTATCGCCGCGCGCGAAAAAGCCCGGCGCCAGCACCTTCACCAGCACGAAGGCGGGCAGCCCGGCGGCATAGGCCACCAGCGCGGCGGAGGAGGCATAGGCCGCCGCGGCGTCGAAGGCCCCGCGCTGGAACAGCGCCAGCATCACCCACTGCGCCGTCGCAATCAGCCCCGCCGCCGCCGGCAGCGTCAGCAGCAGCGCCAGCTCCAGGGCCCGGTTCATGGACCGGTGCGCCGAAAGCGACTGCCCCGCCCGCAGCTGCCTCGCAAGCAGCGGCAGCAACGCGGTGCCGACCGCCGCCCCGATCACCCCGAGCGGCAGCTGCGCTACCCGGTCCGCGTAGTAGAGGAAGGACACCGCGCCCGAGGGCAGCAGCGAGGCGATGATCACGTCCACTGCCAGATTGAGCTGCGAGACGCCGGCGCCTATCACCCCCGGGACCATCCGCCGCAGCACCTCCCGCACTGCCGGCGTGGGCTTCGAGAATCGCGTGAAGTTCAGCGCCATCCCGGCCTGCCGCGCCGCCCACCACACCAGCGCGAGCTGCACCAGGCCGGAGGCCAGCACGCCCCAGGCCAGCGCATGCCCGGGCGTCGCCAGGAACGGCGTCAGCAGGATCAGGGACGCCATGGAAAGCAGGTTGAAGAACACCGGCGCGGCGGCGGCGGCGGCGAATTTGTCCAGCCCGTTCAGCACGCCGGAGACCAGCGCGGTCAGGCAGATCAGCAGGAGATAGGGGAAGGTGATCCGCGTCAGCTCCACCGCCAGGGCGAATTTGGCGGGGATGTCGGCGAAGCCGGGGGCCAGCCCGTGCATCAGCCAGGGCATGAAGAGCCAGCCCAGCAGCACCAGCACCGCCAGCCACAGCACCATCAGCGTGCCCATCCGCTCGGCGAGATCGCGGGCGGCGACGCGGCCCTCGGCGGCCAGGGTCCCCGCGAAGGCCGGCACGAAGGCGGCATTGAAGGCCCCCTCGCCGAACAGCCGGCGGAACAGGTTGGGCAACTTGAGCGCGACGAAGAACGCGTCGGCGACCGGCCCCGCGCCCAGCGCGGCGGCGATCATCATGTCGCGGGCGAATCCCAGGACCCGGGAGGCCATGGTCCAGCCGCCGACCGTCAGCACGGAGCGGAGCATGGCCGCTGCACTACGCGCATCGCGGGCGGAGATGAACCCCCGGCCCCGATTCGCGCCGCGCGGCGGCTTCGGCTTGCCCCGCGGCCCCGCTATGCCTAGGTGAGGGGCCGAAGCGGCCCCGCCGCGCCCCGAACCGATCCCGAGATGAGCGAGCAGAACAACAGCACGGCTCCGGCCGAGGCCGAGCCCGAGACCGCCGCCCCGGCGCCCAGCCCCAGCCCCGAGGAGCGCATCGCCGCGCTCGAGGCAGAGCTCGGTGCGATGCGCGACAAATGGCTCCGCGCAGAGGCCGAGATGCAGAATCTCCGCGCCCGCACCCAGCGTGAGGTCGCGGATGCGCGCAGCTACGCCACCCAGAAATTCGCCCGCGACGTGGTCGAGGTGGCGGAGAACCTCCGCCGCGGGCTGGAAGCCCTCCCTGCCCCCGGCGCGGAGGAGCCCGAGCTGCTCGCCAAGCTCCGCGGCGGCTTCGAGAGCCTGGAGCGCGCCTTCCTCGCGGTCCTGGAGCGCCACGGCATCCAGCGCCAGGAGGCGACGGGCCAGGTCTTCGACCCCGAGCTGCACCAGGCCATGGCCGAGCAGCCGGCGCCCGCGGGCGTGGCGCCCGGCACGGTGATCCAGGCCTGGACCCCGGCCTGGACGCTGAACGGCCGGCTCCTGAAACCCGCCATGGTGGTGGTGGCCGCCGGCGCCCCCGCCCAGGCCGCGGAGGCTGGCTGACGGGCCCGAAACCCGCCGGACAATAACCCAACCGGGGCTTGTCCGGACGGGCCCGCATCAATACATCCCCTGGCGTCACGCACCCCGCTTGCAATGCGGGGATCCACGCCAACCATCCGCAAGGAAGGGGGCGGGCGCGGTGCCTCCCAGGGCCGCCCCTGCCCGCCAGAAGGAGAAGTTTCGGATGAGCAAGGTCATCGGCATCGACCTCGGCACCACCAACTCCTGCGTCGCCATCATGGAGGGCAAGGACGTCCGGGTGATCGAGAACGCCGAGGGCGCCCGCACCACCCCGTCCATGGTCGCCTTCGCCAAGAACGGCGAGCGCCTGGTCGGCCAGTCCGCCAAGCGCCAGGCGGTCACCAACCCGTCCAACACCCTGTTCGCGGTCAAGCGCCTGATCGGCCGGCGCTTCGATGACCCGATGGTGAAGAAGGACATCGGCCTCGTCCCCTACCACATCGTGCGCGCCGACAATGGCGACGCCTGGGTCGAGGTGGACGGCCAGAAATACGCGCCGCAGCAGATCAGCGCGCACGTCCTCACCAAGATGAAGGAGACCGCCGAGGCCTATCTCGGCGAGAAGGTGGCCCAGGCGGTCATCACCGTCCCCGCCTACTTCAACGACGCCCAGCGCCAGGCCACCAAGGAAGCCGGCCAGATCGCGGGCCTCGAGGTGCTGCGCATCATCAACGAGCCCACGGCGGCCGCCCTCGCCTACGGCATGGACAAGAAGCACGCCGGCACCATCGCGGTCTATGACCTCGGCGGCGGCACCTTCGACATCTCGATCCTCGAGATCGGCGACGGCGTGTTCGAGGTGAAGTCCACCAATGGCGACACCTTCCTGGGCGGCGAGGATTTCGACGCGCGGGTGATCGACTATCTCGCCGACGAGTTCCGCAAGGAGCAGGGCATCGACCTGCGCGGCGACAAGCTCGCGCTGCAGCGCCTGAAGGAAGCCGCGGAGAAGGCCAAGATCGAGCTCTCCTCCTCGAAGGAGACCGAGATCAACCTGCCCTTCATCACCGCCGACGCCTCCGGCCCGAAGCACCTGGTGATGAAGCTCACGCGCGCCAAGCTCGAGGCGCTGGTCGATGAGCTGATCCAGCGCACCCTCGAGCCCTGCCGCCAGGCGCTCAAGGATGCCGGCCTCGCCGCGGCCGAGATCGACGAGGTGATCCTGGTCGGCGGCATGACCCGCATGCCCAAGGTCATCGAGGCGGTGAAGGGCTTCTTCGGCAAGGAGCCGGCGCGCAACGTCAACCCCGACGAGGTGGTCGCGATCGGCGCCGCCATCCAGGGCGGCGTGCTCAAGGGCGAGGTGAAGGACGTCCTGCTGCTCGACGTCACGCCGCTCTCGCTCGGCATCGAGACGCTGGGCGGCGTGTTCACCCGGCTGATCGACCGCAACACGACGATCCCGACCAAGAAGTCGCAGGTCTTCTCGACGGCCGACGACAACCAGACCGCGGTCACCATCAAGGTGTACCAGGGCGAGCGCGAGATGGCGGCCGACAACAAGCTGCTCGGCCAGTTCGACCTGATGGGCATCCCGCCCGCCCCGCGCGGCGTGCCGCAGGTGGAGGTGACCTTCGACATCGACGCCAACGGCATCGTCTCCGTCAGCGCCAAGGACAAGGCCACCAACAAGGAGCAGCAGATCCGCATCCAGGCCAAGTCCGGCCTCTCCGACGCCGATATCGAGCGCATGGTCAAGGAGGCGGAGGCGAATGCCGAGGCCGACAAGAAGCGGCGCGAGGCGGTGGAGGTGCGCAACCAGCTCGATGCGCTGGTGCATTCCACCGATAGGACGCTGAAGGAGAATGGCGACAAGGTCCCGGCCGCCGAGAAGGCCGAGGTCGAAGCCGCCATCGCGGCGGCGCGCAGCGCCATGGAAGGCCAGGACGCGGATGCCATCCGCGGCGCGACCGAGAAGCTCTCCCAGGCCGCGATGAAGATGGGCGAGGCGCTCTACAAGGCGCAGCAGGCCCAGCCGCAGCCCGAGGCGGGCAGCGGCGCGGGTGCGGGTGCGGCCGGTGGCGCCGGCGCGGGCGAGAAGGTGGTCGATGCGGAGTTCGAGGAAGTCGACCCCAACAAGAAGAAGCCCTCGTAACGCGCGGCACGGCGAGGGCCACGGCATGCGCCGCGCCCGGCTCCGCGAGGAGCCGGGCGCACGCATGAGTGGCGAGACAGGGGATCGGCTCGGCGATGGCCAAGCGTGACTACTACGATGTCCTCGGCGTTTCCCGCGAGGCGAGCGAGGACGAGCTCAAGAAGGCCTACCGCAAGCTCGCCATGAAGTGGCACCCGGACCGCAATGCCGGGAACGCCGAGGCCGAGGCGAAATTCAAGGAGCTGAACGAGGCCTACGACGTCCTCAAGGACGGCGAGAAGCGCGCCGCCTATGACCGCTACGGCCATGCCGCCTTCGACCCGGCGATGGGCGGCGGCGGCCCGGGCGCCGGCGGCTTCGGCGGCGGCGGTCCCTTCGGCGGCTTCGAGGACATCTTCGAGGAGATGTTCGGCCGCTTCGGCGGCGGCGGGCGCGGCGGCCGCGCGGCCTCCGGCCGCGGCGCCGATCTGCGCACCCAGGTCGAGGTGACGCTCGAGGAAGCCTTCGCCGGCGCCAAGAAGACCATCCGCGTCCCCTCCTCGGTGATCTGCGACACCTGCAAGGGCAGCGGCGCCGAGGGCGGCTCGACCGCCGCGCAAACCTGCCCGAGCTGCCACGGCGCCGGCAAGATCCGCGCCCAGCAGGGCTTCTTCCTGATCGAGCGCACCTGCCCGACCTGCGGCGGCTCCGGCCGCGTCATCAAGAACCCCTGCAAGATCTGCCAGGGTGCCGGCCGCGTGCATCGCGACCGCACGCTGTCGGTGACCGTCCCGGCGGGGGTCGAGGACGGCACCCGCATCCGCCTCGCCGGCGAGGGCGAGGCCGGGCTGCGCGGCGCCCCGCCCGGCGATCTCTACGTGGATGTCGCGGTGCGTCCGCACCCGCTGTTTCACCGCGAGGGCGCCAACATCTTCGTCCGCGTCCCGCTGCGCATGACCCAGGCGGCCTTGGGTGGCCATATCGAGGTGCCGGTGGTGGATGGCGGCCGCGCCCGCGTGACCATTCCCGCGGGGACCCAGACCGGTGACCAGTTCCGGCTGCGCAGCAAGGGCTTCTCCGTGCTGCGCAGCGCGGCGCGCGGCGACATGTTCGTGCAGGTCTCGGTGGAGACGCCGCAGAACCTCACCAAGCGCCAGCGCGAGCTGCTGGAGGAATTCGAGTCCGAGGCCGAGAAGCACGGCAAGTCGAGCCCGGAAAGCGAAGGCTTCTTCGCCAGGGTCAAGGAGTTCTGGGACGGGCTCGGCCGGTGATGTGCTAGGCTCGCGGGCCATGAACGCGCCACTCCGCAGGCCGATGAGCCTCGAGGAGTTCCTCGCCTGGGAGGAACGCCAGGCGCTGCGCTACGAGTTCGACGGCTTCGGGCCGGTCGCGATGACCGGCGGCACGGCCGCCCACGCCGCCATCCAGCGGAACCTCGCCATGGTCCTGGGCACGCGGCTCCGCGGCAAGCCGTGCAGTTACTACGGCAGCGACCTGAAGATTGAAGCCGCCGGCAGCATCCGTTACCCGGACGGCTTCGTCGTCTGCAGCCCGGTGCCGCCGCGCGCCACGCTCGTGCGCGACCCCGTGGTGGTCTTCGAGGTGCTGAGCAGCAGCACCGCCAGCACCGACCACATCACCAAGAACCGCGAATACGCCGCGACGCCGTCCGTCCGGCGCTATGTGATGCTGGCGCAGGACCGCATGGGCGCGGTGGTGTTCGCGCGCGAGGGCGATGACTGGATCGGCCATGTGCTGGCGGAGGACGCGGTGCTGGACATGCCCGAGATCGGCATCGCGGTCCCCTTGGCGGAGCTCTACGAGGGCGTCGCCTTCGAGACCGAGCCGCCGGCCTGACCAGTGCGGCATCGCCCGATCAGGCAGCGGATGCGCGGCGGCCGGCGGCGCGCAGGGCGCCGCCGGACGGCCGGGCGTGAGGCAAGCCGCCCCGCCGCCTCACGCCTGGCAAAGCTGCTCGATCGCGATCGGGAAGCGGCGGACGCGCACGCCGGTGGCGTGCCACACCGCATTGGCGATCGCGCCGGCCGTGCCGGTGATGCCGATCTCGCCGACGCCCTTGATGCCGAGCGCATTCACATGCGCGTCCTCCTCCGCGACGAGGATCGCCTCGACCGCGGGGACATCGGCATTCACCGGCACGTGGTACTCGGCGAGGTCGGCATTCATCACCCGCCCCGTGCGCGGGTCCAGCGCGGCGCGCTCATGCAGGGCGAAGGACACGCCCCAGATCATGCCGCCGTAGTACTGGCTCCGCACCAGCCGCGGATTGATGATGCGGCCCGCGGCGAAGGCGCCGACCAGGCGGGTGGCGCGGACCTGGCCGAGTTCGGGATCCACCTTCACCTCGGCGAAGACGGCGCCATGCGCATGCATCGCGTAGCTCTCCGCCATCGCCGGGTCGGTGGCCGCGCCGCCGCGCCCCTCGATCTCCGCCAGCCCGGCGCGGGCGAGGATGTCGGCGAAGGCCTCGCCGCGGCTTTCGTCGTCCCGCCGCAGCAGCCGGCCGCCGCGCGCGACGACGCCGACATTGTCCGCGCCGAAGAGCGGCGAACGCTGGTCCGCCACCGCCAGCGCCGCCAGCCGCGCGACCGCCTGCATGCCCGCGGCCTGGATCGCGCTGCCCGCGGTGGCGGTGTGCGCGGAGCCGCCGGCGATGCCGGCATCCGGCAGGTCGGAGCTGCCCGAGCGGAACTCCAGCCGGTCCGGATCGAGGCCGAGGCTGTCGGCGGCGATCTGCGCGAGCGCCGTCCAGGCCCCCTGCCCCATGTCGTGGGCGCCGGTCTCGACCAGGCCGGTGCCGTCGCGCCGCAGCACCGCGCGCGCCTGGCCCTGGAACATCAGCGCGGGGAAGGTCGCGGTGCCGAGACCCCAGCCGACCAGCAGCCCGTCCTCGTCCCGCATCTGCCGCGGCGCCAGCGGCCGGCCGGCCCAGCCGAAGCGCGCCGCGCCCTCGGCGTAGCATTCGCGCAGCGCCTTGGAGGAGAAGGGCTTGCCCGAGGCCGGCTCGCGCTCGGCGTAGTTGCGCAGGCGGAATTCCAGCGGGTCCATGCCGCAGGCTAGGGCCATCTCGTCCATCGCGCTCTCGAGCGCGATGCTGCCGCTCGCCTCGCCGGGGGCGCGCATGAAGCCGGGCGTGCCGATGTCGAGCCGCACCGCCTCGTTGGTCGTCGCGATGGCCGGCGCCGCGTAGAGCGTGTGGGTGACGCTGGAGGCCGGCTCGAAGAAATCGTCGAAGCGGCTGGTCGCGGTGCGGACATGGTGATGGATGGCGGTGAGCGCGCCATCCGGCGCGGCACCGAGGCGCAGGCGCTGCCGCGTCGGCGCGCGATGGGTGACCGGGCCGTACATCTGCTCGCGCCGCAGCACGAGCTTCACCGGCCGGCCGGTGAGCCGCGCCGCGAGGATGCCCAGCACCTGCGGCCCGCTCAGCAGCTTCGAGCCGAAGCCGCCGCCGATGAAGGGGCTGCGGATATGGATGTCCTCGGTCGGGATGCCGAAGAGGGCGGCGAGGCGCAGCTGGGTCAGGGCGAAGCCCTGGGTCGGCATGTCCAGCGACAGCCGGTCGCCATCCCAGGACGCGACGACCCCGTGCGGCTCCATCGCATTGTGGAATTGCTGCGGCGTCTCGTAGGTCGCCTCGATCCGCCGCTCGGCCGCCGCCAGGCCGGCTTCCACATCCCCATGCCGCAGCTCGGCCGGGATGCCGACGCCGACCGCGGGCGGGACGAAGGCCTCCTCCGAATCCAGCAGGGTGCTGACCGGCTCCGCCTCGTAGCGCGGGGCGAGCAGCGCGGCGCCTTCCGTCGCGGCCTCGAGCGTCTCGGCGATCACCACGGCGATCGGCTGCCCGGCATAGCGCACGCGGTCATTCTGCAGCAGGTCGAGGCGGAAGGAGAAGGGCACGGACTTGTCGTCCGGGTGCTGCGCCAGGGGCGGCCGGTTGGCGGGGGTCATCACCGCCACCACGCCGGGATGGGCGCCTGCGGCCTTGACGTCGAGGAAGGCGACGCGGCCGCGCGCGATACGGCTGGTGGCGAGGACCGCGTGCAGCATGCCCGGCGGGTGGTTGTCGGCGGCGTAACGGGCCTCGCCGGTGACCTTCAGCACGCCGTCGCGGCGCGTGAACGGCTGGCCGATGCTGGAGCCATGCCGGATGCGGGCGATGTCAGCCATGGAGACCTCCGGCAACAGGGGCGAAGGGAGAGGCGGGCAGGGCGGGCAACCGCGCCGGCGTTCCGATCGCGGCGAGCCTCAGCGCCCGGACGGCGATGCGCTGCGCCAGCGCGATCTTGAAGCCGTTCTCGCCCGAAGGCCGGGCATCGGCCAAGGCGATCTCCGCGGCCTGGCGGAAGGCGCCGGCCTCGGGCGCGGCGCCGGCCAGCGCCGCTTCCGCGGGTCGCGCGCGCCAGGGCTTGGCGGCGACGCCGCCGAAGGCGAGCCGCGCCTCGGCGATCCTGCCGCCCTCCATGCGCAGGGCCGCCGCCGCCGAGACCACGGCGAAGGCGTAGGAGGTGCGCTCGCGCAGCTTCACGTAGCGGGCATGTGCGGCGAAGCCGGCAGCCGCCGCCGGCAGGCGCAGGGCGACGACGAGCTCGCCCGGCGCCAGCACGGTCTCGCGCTCCGGCGTGGTGCCGGGCAGCAGGTGGAAGTCCTGCAGCGCGACCTCCCGCGGCCCGGCCGGACCCTCGATCTCCACCACGGCGTCGAGCGCGGCAAGGGGGACGCAGAAATCCGAGGGATGCGTCGCGATGCAGTCTTCGCTCCAGCCGAGCACGGCGTGCAGCCGGTTCTCGCCGCCGCGGGCGTCGCAGCCGCTGCCCGGGGCGCGCCGGTTGCAGGCGCTGGCCTGGTCCTGGAAGAAGGCGCAGCGCGTGCGCTGCAGGAGGTTGCCGCCGACCGTCGCGACATTGCGCAGCTGCGCCGAGGCGCCGGCGAGCAGCGCCTCCGCGACCGCGGGGAAGCGGCGGCGGAACTCCGGATCATGCGCGAGCTCCGCATTGCGCACCCGCGCCCCGATGCGCACGCCGCCATCCGGCGAATGCTCGATCGTGTCGAGGCCCGCGAGGTAGTTCAGGTCCACCAGCCGGGCGGGGCGGGCGATGCCGATCTTCATCAGGTCGAGCAGGTTGGTGCCCGCCGCGAGATAGGCGCTGCCCGGCAGCGCGGCGGCGGCGATGGCCTCGGCGACCGTGCGCGGCCGCACATGCTCGAAGCTGTTCATGCCGCCTCTCCTTGCGTCGCGCCGGCCATCGCCCGGGTCGCCTCGACCACCGCCTCGGTGATGCCGCGATAGGCGCCGCAGCGGCAGAGGTTCCCGCTCATGCCCTCGCGCACCCGCTCGGGGTCGTCGCCGGCCTCGCCTTCGCCGATGAGGCCGATGGCGCTCATGATCTGGCCGGGGGTGCAGAAGCCGCACTGGAAGGCGTCATGGGCGATGAAGGCGGCCTGCACCGGGTGCAGCGTCCCGCCCTCCGCCAGCCCCTCGATGGTCAGGATCTCCGCCCCGTCATGGCTGACCGCGAGCGCGAGGCAGGCATTCACGCGGCGGCCGTCGAGCAGGATGGTGCAGGCGCCGCACTGGCCGCGGTCGCAGCCCTTCTTGGTGCCGGTGAGCTGCAGCCGCTCGCGCAGCAGGTCCAGCAGGGTGACCCGCGGATCGTCCAATTCGATCCTGCGTGCGACGCGGTTGATGGTGAGGGTGACCGACAGACTCATGCCGAGCCTCCGATGAGGGCGGTTTTGCCACGGATGCGGCGGAGCGGGCCGGCGGCGCCTGCGGGGGGTACCGCCACGCCGCTGGAGCGCGATATACGGAGGCAAGCTCCGCTTGCAAGGGAAAGCGGAGGCTCCCTCCGCTTTTAGTGAGGAGACCGATCGGTGCCATGACCGAGGTGGCATCTCTCCGCCCGCGCAAGCCCCGGGCTGACGCCCTCCGCAACCGCGAGCGCGTGTTGGAGGCGGCGACCGCCGTGTTCAGCCAGGGCGGCACGGAGGCGGGGCTGGAGGCGGTGGCGCGGCGGGCCGGGGTGGGGATCGGGACGCTCTACCGGCACTTCCCGACGCGCGAGGCGCTGTACGAGGCGGTGTACCGGCGCGAGGTGGACCAGCTGCTGGACCTGGCCCGCCAGCTTGCGGCGGCCCATCGGCCGGCGGAGGCGCTGCGCCGCTGGATGCAGGCGCTGGTGGACTTCGTCGCCACCAAGAAGGGCATGGGCGCGGCCCTGGCGCTGGCCGCGCACAAGCCGCCGGATCTCATGGCCTATTCGGCCGCCCGCCTGCATGAGGCCATTGGCATGCTGCTCCGGCCGATGATCGAGGCGGGCGAGATCCGCAGCGATATCGGGCCGGAGGATCTGCTGATCACGGTGGTCGGCCTCTGCTACCTGCAGGACGGGCCCGGATGGCAATCAAAGGTGATGCGGCTGCTGGAGGTCTTCATGGACGGGCTGCGCCTGCGGGGCGCGGAGCGGCGCTAGAGCCGTTTCGTCGGAGCTGGAATCAGGAGAAGAAAGAGTGGGGGCGGAGAGAACTCCGCCCCCACACCACTTGGTTCTGGCTCCTCCCGCACTCTCAGGCGCCGAGCCGTTGTCGGGCTGAGAACGGAGCTATCCACGCTTCCCATGAGCCAAAAAAGGAGGTGGGGGGTCTGGGGGGCGGAGTTCATCTCCGCCCCCCAGCCTTTTACGAACGCGTAGACCGCGGATGAAAGCGAAGTTCGCGGCACTTCGCACCTGACGGCCTCGCCGCAAAGCCCGCGCCTTCGAGGAAGAGCCGGGGGGCGGAGAGAACTCCGCCCCCCGGACCCCCCACCTCCCTTTTTTTGGTGATCCGGGAAGCGTGGCGAGCGCCGTTCCCTGTCCGGCAACGGCGTGGCGCCTGAGAGTGCGGGGGCCGCGAAAGGTCCGAATGAACCGCTCTATTGGACCGAGGCGAGGGCGCGGGCGATGCGCGCCGCGCCCCATGCCCGGAGATTGGTCGGCGGCGCGCCCGGCGCGGCGATGTCCACGCCATCGCCCTCGGCAAGCTCCGCGCGCCCGCCGCCGGCTTCCACCAGCACCCGCCCATGCGCGACGAAGACGGCGAAGCCGCCATCGAGCGGCCCGGCAAAGAAGCGCGTGCCACGCACCGCCATGCGCGCCCAGGGCATGGTGACCGTGGTGGGCACGCGCGGCGCTTCCGGCGGCCGGTCGAACAGCAACGCACCGCCGAAGCCGCGCAGCGCCACCCGCGCGCCAGGGCCACGCAGCAGCAGCGCATCCACCCGCAGCGCGGCATTCTCGCCGAGCCGCAGATCCATCCCGCCCTCCAGCATGCAGGCAAGCCGTGCGCCGGGACCGGTGGTGAGCAGGTCGTCCAGCAGCACCGGCGCCGGCGGCGCCAGCGGCCGCGGCGGCTCGCTGGAGAACAGGGCCTGGGCAGCGCCGGTGACGGTGCTCACCTGGCCGACCGGCGGCCGGTCGGCGCGCACCGGACGGACCAGGCCACCCATGGTCAGCCCGGCCAGGAAGGTTCTGCGTGCGAGGGTCATGGCGGGGCCGGTACCTAGACACCGCCGCGGGGGCAGGGCTATGCCGCAGGTGACAGGTGGGCTGTCCCGCCGGTCACAACCCCGTGCCCCGAGTTGAGAAGGGCCGGTCCCGAAGGACCGGCCGAGTCCAGCCCTGAGATCGCGCAGGCGCGCCTTACGCTTGCGCCTCGGCGCCCTCTTCCGCCTGCTCCGGCTTCGGGCCGCTGTCCTGGCCCTTGGCGGCGGGGTTGCGGTCCACCAGCTCGATCACCGCCATGGAGGCCGCGTCGCCATAGCGCACGCCCGCCTTCAGCACGCGGCAATAGCCGCCCGGACGCGCGCGGTAGCGCTCGGCGATCTCGCCGAACAGCTTCGCCACCACCTTCTCGTCGCGGATCTGCGCCAGCGCCTGGCGGCGCGCATGCAGCCCGCCCCGCTTGCCGAGCGTGATGATGCGCTCGACATAGGGGCGCAGCTCCTTCGCCTTGGGCAGCGTGGTGGTGATCTGCTCGTGCTTGAGCAGCGAGGTCGCCATGTTGCGGAACATGGCAACCCGGTGGGAGGAAGTGACGCCGAGCTTCCGGCCGGCGATTCCGTGACGCATGGTCCTTGTCCCTTACGAACTTCTTCCGCCGCGATTCACGCTGCGCGCCTCGCTTCGCTGCGGCGCTCCGCGATCGCGGCGGCGGCCCTCAGAAGGGCTCCTCCACCTTCTTCGCGAGCTCCTCGATATTCTCCGGCGGCCAGCCCGGCACGGTCATGCCGAGGCTGAGCCCCATGGAGGCGAGGACCTCCTTGATCTCGTTGAGCGACTTGCGGCCGAAATTCGGCGTGCGCAGCATCTCCTGCTCGGTCTTCTGGACGAGGTCGCCGATATAGACGATGTTGTCGTTCTTCAGGCAGTTGGCGCTGCGGACCGAAAGCTCGAGCTCGTCCACCTTGCGCAGCAGGTTGCGGTTGAAGGGCAGGTCGTCGCGGACCTCCTCCACCACCCGCGCCCGCGGCTCGTCGAAATTGATCAGGATCTGCAGCTGCTCCTGCAGGATGCGCGCGGCGACGCCCACCGCATCCTCCGGCGCCAGCGTGCCGTCGGTCTCGACCGTCAGGATCAGCTTGTCGTAGTCGGTCTTCTGGCCGACGCGGGTCGGCTCCACGCGATACGCCACGCGGCGCACCGGCGAGTAGATGGCGTCCACCGGGATCAGCCCGATCGGCGCGTCCTCCGGCCGGTTCTCGGCCGCCGGCACGTAGCCCTTGCCGGTGTCCACGGTGAGCTCCATGGAAAGCTTCGCGCCGTCATCCAGCGAGCAGATCACCAGCTCCGGATTGGCGATCTCGATGTCGCCGGTGGTCTGGATCTGCCCCGCAGTGACCTCGCCCGGGCCGGTCGCGGTGAGCTGGAGGCGCTTCGGCCCCTCGCCCTGCATCCGGATCGCGAGCTGCTTCACGTTGAGGACGATGTCGGTCACGTCCTCCCGCACGCCCTGGATGCTGCTGAACTCGTGCAGCACGCCGTCGATGCGGATGGCGGTGACCGCCGCGCCCTGCAGCGAGGACAGCAGCACCCGGCGCAGCGCATTGCCGAGCGTCATGCCGAAGCCGCGCTCCAGCGGCTCCAGCACCACAGTCGCGGTGCGCAGCGGGTCGGCGCCGCTCTCCACGTGCTTCTGGGTCTCGATCAGAGACCGCCAATTGCGCTCGAGCACTGTTGTCATTCTCCTGCTCCCGGCGCGGCCCTAGCGGTGCGGCGCGTCCTCAGACGCGGCGGCGCTTCCGCGGCCGGCAGCCATTGTGGGGGATGGGCGTCACGTCGCGGATGGCGGTGACGTAGAAGCCCACCGCCTGCAGCGCGCGCAGCGCCGATTCGCGGCCCGAGCCAGGGCCGCTCACCTCGATCTCCAGCGTCTCCATGCCGTGCTCGCGCGCCTTGCGGCCGGCATCCTCGGCGGCGACCTGCGCGGCATAGGGGGTGGACTTGCGGCTGCCCTTGAAGCCCTGGCTGCCGGCGGACGACCAGGCGATCGCGTTGCCCTGGGCGTCGCTGATGGTAACGATGGTGTTGTTGAAGGAGGCGAGGACATGCGCGACGCCGGCGCTGATGTTCTTGCGCTCCTTGCGCTTCACGGGGCCGCGGGCGGCGCCGCCACGGGGTTCGCGAGCCATCTTACTTCGTCACCTTCTTCTTGCCGGCGATTGGCACGGCCTTGCCCTTGCGGGTGCGGGCATTGGTGTGGGTGCGCTGGCCACGGACCGGCAGGCCCTTGCGGTGACGCAGCCCGCGATAGCAGCCGAGGTCCATGAGCCGCTTGATGTTCATCGCCACCTCGCGCCGGAGGTCGCCCTCGACGCGGTACTCACGGTCGATCAGCTCGCGGATCTTGAGGACCTCCTCGTCCGTCAGCTGGTTCACCCGGCGGTCGTCCGGGATGGACAGCTTCTGGCAGATGTCCTTCGCGTTGCTGGGCCCGATTCCGTAGATGTAGCGGAGCGAGATCAGCACCCGCTTGTTGGTGGGGATGTTCACCCCGGCGATGCGCGCCACAGTGCCTTCTCCTGGGGCCCTGTCTGCCCCTGATCGCGCCCCCGGATGGCCCGGGCAGCGCCGTTATCATACCAAAATGCAATGGCGATCGGCGGCCGGAGAGTGCCCCGCCCGCGGGAGGCGGGCATTTAGCCCGGAGGGCCTGCTCCGTCAAGTGTTGGAGAAGATTGGGAGAGGGAGACGAACGTCGCGGCAGTGCCGCGCGCCCCAACCCCCTCCCCTGCATTTTCTGGCACTTGGCGCAGGCGGCTGCCTGCCTTCTTCGAAACCGTTGTCGCGCTCGGAAGGCTGGGGGCGGAGAGAACTCCGCCGCCCAGACCCCCCGCCTCCTTTTTCTGGATACTGGGGCGGGTGGCGAGCGCCGTTCTCAGCCCGACAACGGCGTGACGCCTGAGAGTGCGGGAGAAGCCAGCGCCAATACGCCAAGAAAAGGAGGCGGGGGTGTGGGGGGTCGCGGCGCTGCCGCGACGTGAACTCCGCTCCCACTCTCTTCTTCCGGCGAAACCGCTCTAGCGAGCCAGCGCGGCCTCGATCTGCCGGGCGACCTCGTCGATATCCGCCATGCCATCCACGCCATACAGCTTGCCCTGCGCCTCGTAGTAAGGCAGCAGCGGCGCGGTCTGGCGGTGATAGGCCTCCAGCCTGGCCTTGACCGTCTCGGCATTGTCGTCGGCCCGGCGGATGAACTCGGTGCTGCCGCAGACATCGCAGACGCCGGCGACCTTCGGCTGCTTGAAGCGGTCGTGATAGCCCTCGCCACACTTGGCGCAGGTGAAACGGCCGGAGATCCGCTCCACCAGGGCCGCATCATCCACCTGCAGCTCGATCACATGGTCCAGGTCGTGGCCCTTGTCGTGCAGCATCACATCCAGCGCCTCGGCCTGCGGCACCGTGCGGGGGAAGCCATCCAGGATGAAGCCCCGCGCGCAATCCGGCATGGAGACCCGGTGCGCGAGCATGGCGGTGATCAGGTCGTCGGGGACCAGTTCGCCGCGCTCCATGATGGCCTTGGCCTGCTGGCCGATCTCGCTGCCCGAACGGACCTCGGCGCGCAGCATGTCGCCGGTGGAGATCTGCGCGATGCCATGCGCCACCTCCAGCCGCTTCGCCTGGGTCCCCTTCCCCGCCCCCGGCGGGCCCAGCAGAATCAGATTCATCCCGGTCTTACCCCCTCGTCGCGGCCGCCTAGCGGCCGCGCGTCATGCCGCGACCGCCCAGCCGGGCCTTCCTGATCAGCCCCTCATACTGGTGCGCGAAGAGATGCGACTGCACCTGGGCCACCGTGTCCATGGTGACCGAAACGATGATCAGAAGGGAAGTGCCTCCAAAGTAGAAGGGCACGCCGTAATTGCTGATGAGGATTTCTGGCAGCAGGCAGACGATCGAAAGATAGACCGCGCCCACGGCGGTGAGACGCGTCAGCACCCGGTCCAGGTACTCTGCGGTGTTCTGGCCGGGACGGATGCCAGGGATGAAGCCGCCGTATTTCTTGAGGTTGTCCGCCGTCTCCACCGGGTTGAACACCACCGCGGTGTAGAAGAAGGAGAAGAAGACGATCAGCGCGAGGTAGAGCGCGAGATAGAGCGGCTGGCCATGCGCGAGTTGCGCCGCGATGCGCTGCAGGATCGAATCGGCGTCCTGAGTGCCCGAGAAGCCGGCGATCGTCGCCGGAAGCAGCAGCAGCGAGGAGGCGAAGATCGGCGGGATCACGCCCGCGGTGTTCAGCTTGAGCGGCATATGCGTCGCCTCGCCGCCGAACATCCGGTTGCCGACCTGGCGCTTCGGGTACTGCACCGGGATCCGCCGCTGCGCCCGTTCCATGAACACCACGAAGCAGATCACCGCCAGCGCCACCACCAGCAGCGCGATGATGAAGAAGGTGGAGAGCGCGCCGGTCCGCCCGAGTTCCAGCGTGCTGATCAGCGCCGATGGCACATTCGCCACGATGCCGGCGAAGATGATCAGGCTGATGCCGTTGCCGACGCCGCGCGCGGTGATCTGCTCTCCGAGCCACATCAGGAACATCGTGCCGCCGACCAGCGTGATGACGCAGGAGATGCGGAAGAACCATCCGGGATCATACACGGCCGCGCCGAACTGGCCGCGCATCGATTCGAGCCCGATGGCGATGCCCCAGGCCTGGAAGATGGCGATGAAGACGGTGAGATAGCGGGTGTACTGGTTGAGCTTCTTCCGCCCCGCCTCACCCTCCTTCTTCAGCTGCTCCCAGGCGGGGATCGCCGCCGTCATCAGCTGCACGATGATCGAGGCCGAGATGTAGGGCATGATGTTCAGCGCGAACACAGTCATGCGCCCCAGCGCACCGCCGGTGAACATGTCGAACATGCCGAGGATGCCGCCGCCATGCTGGGCGAGAATCTCGCCCATCACCGCCGCATCCACGCCCGGCACCGGGATGTAGGTGCCAAGCCGATACACGATCAGCGCACCCAGCGTGAACCAGATGCGCTTCTTGAGCTCGGTCGCCTTGGACAGCACACCGAGATTGAGATTGGCCGCAAGCTGCTCAGCGGCGGAGGCCATGCCCTACCCTCCTGAAACCGTGCCACACGCCACGGCTCGTTGCGTCACCTAGCGGCGCCCCCGTGGCGCGACAAGAGCGGGGGTTGTGCTTTGAGGCCGTAGTGCGGGACCGAGAGGGGCTCTGCCCCTCTCGGGCTCTCCCCGCTGGGGGGCGACCTCGCCCCCCAGACCCCGAGGGCAGGTCCGGAAATGGGAAGGGGCACGTCCCACGCGCTGAAACGGCGCGCCGGTCATGCCCCTTCCCATTTCCGGACCTGTACATCTCCGCGGGGTCCGGGGGGCACGGCTGCCCCCCGGCGGGGAGGTCCAGGAGGGGCAGAGCCCCTCCTGGCCCGCATTCAGGCCTGAAAGCGCAACCTCAGCCCTCGGCCGCGGCCTCGGAGGCGGCCGGCTGGGTGACGGTGACGGTGCCGCCGGCGGCTTGCACGGCGGCGATGGCGGCGGCGGAGGCGCCGGAGACGGTGATGGTCACCGCGCGCTTGATCTCGCCCTTCGCCAGCAGGCGCACGCCGGCGAGCTTGGTGCTGGCGCGCACCAGGCCGGCCGATTTCAGCGCCGCCTCGTCGATCGGCTGGTCGGCGGGCAGGCGGCCGGCTTCCAGGGCCGCTTCCAGCGTGCCGAGGTTCAGCGGCGCGTATTCCTTGCGGAACAGGTTGACGAAGCCGCGCTTCGGCAGCCGGCGGTACAGCGGAAGCTGGCCGCCTTCGAACCCGTTCAGCGAGACGCCGGTGCGTGCCTTCTGGCCTTTCACGCCGCGGCCGCCGGTCTTGCCCTTGCCGGAGCCGATGCCGCGGCCGATACGCTTGAATTTGCGCCGTGCGCCGGGATTGTCCCGGAGTTCGTTCAGCTTCATGGGATCACCCTTCCACCTTCACGAGGTGGGCGACCTTCCGGATCATGCCCCGCACCGCAGGCGTGTCTTCGAGCTCGCGCGAGCGGTGCAGCTTGTTGAGGCCGAGCCCGATCAGCGTCTCGCGCTGGCCGGGCTTGCGCCCGATCGGCGAGCCCGTCTGGGTCACCTTCACGGACTTCTTCGGCGCCGCGAGCGGCGTTCCGGCTTCGTCAGACATTGGCGGCCTCCGCCGGCGGCTCGGCTGCGGTTTCCTTCCGCGGGCCGAGGATGTCGGACACCTTCTTGCCGCGGCGCGAGGCGACCGCGCGCGGGCTCGTGCTGCGGGTGAGCGCGGCGAAGGTGGCCTTGACCATGTTGTGCGGGTTGGTGGTGCCGGTGCACTTGGCCACCACGTCGCCCATGCCGAGCGTCTCGAACACCGCGCGCATCGGGCCGCCGGCGATGATGCCGGTGCCGGCGGGCGCGGCGCGCAGGATCACGCGGCCGGCGCCGTATTCGCCGATGACGTCATGGTGCAGGGTGCGGCCCTCGCGCATCGGCACGCGGACCATCGTCCGCTTGGCGCGCTCGGTCGCCTTGCGGATCGCCTCCGGCACCTCGCGCGCCTTGCCGGCGCCCCAGCCGACGCGACCCTTCTGGTCGCCGACCACCACCAGGGCGGCGAAGGAGAAGCGACGGCCACCCTTCACCACCTTGGCGACGCGGTTGATGGTGACGAGCTTGTCCTTCAGCTCCTCGCCATCGCTGCGCTCCAGCTGACGGTTCTGGTCGCGATCGCGACCACGGCCGCGGCCGCGGCGCTCGCCGCCGCCCTCGCCGCCTTCACCGCCGCCGCTCCTCGGTTGATATGCCATCCTGCGTGCTCCTCAGAACGACAGCCCGCCCTCGCGGGCGCCGTCCGCCAGGGCCTTGACCCGGCCGTGGTAGAGATAGGGACCGCGGTCGAACACCACCTGGGTGACGCCCGCGGCGAGCGCGCGCTCGGCCACCAGCTTGCCGACCGCGGTCGCGGCGTCGCGGTCCGCGCCGGTCTTCAGCCCCTCGCGCTGCGCCTTCTCGAGCGTCGAGGCGGCGGCGATGGTGCGGCCCTGCTCGTCGTCGATCACCTGCGCATAGATGTGCCGGCCCGAGCGGAAGATCGAGAGGCGCGGGCGCCCATGCGACTTCAGCCGGAGCTGGTAGCGCAGGCGGCGCCGGCGGCGTTCCTGCAGATCGAGCTTGTTCGCCATTACTTCTTCTTACCCTCCTTGCGGAGGATCTGCTCGTTCTCGAACTTGACGCCCTTGCCCTTGTAGGGCTCGGGCGGACGCCAGGCGCGGATCTCCGCGGCGACCTGGCCGACCTGGCGCTTGTCCGCCCCTTCCACCTTGATGGAGGTCGGCTTCTCGCAGGTGATCTTGATCCCCGGCGGGATCGGGTAGCGCACATCGTGGCTGTAGCCGAGGTTGAGCACGAGCTCCTTCCCCTGCACCGCCGCGCGGTAGCCCGTGCCGGTGATCTCCATCGTCTTGCTGAAGCCGGTGGAGACGCCGGTGACCATGCCGTTGATCAGCGACCGCGTGGTGCCCCACATGGTGCGCGCGCGGCGGTCGTCGCGGCGCGGCTTCACCGCGACCTGGTTGCCGCTCACCTCGACATCCACGTCGTCGGTGAGATCGAGCTTCAGCTCGCCGTTCTTGCCCTTGGCGGTGATGGTGCGGCCCTGCAGCGCCACCTGGACGCCCGCCGGGACCGGCACCGGATACTTGCCGACGCGAGACATGGTTCTGCGCCTCCGTCAGAACACGCGGCAGAGGACCTCGCCGCCGACATTGGCGGCGCGGGCCTCGTTTTCGCTCATCACGCCGCGCGGCGTGGACAGGATGGAGATGCCGAGGCCGTTGTAGAACTTCGGCAGCTCCTTGATCTTCGAATAGACGCGCCGCCCGGGCTTGGAGATGCGGGTGATCTCCTTGATGGCGGGCTCGCCTTCCGAATATTTCAGCTCGATGTCGATGAAGCGCACGCCGGGGCGCAGCTCCTCGGTGCGCCAGGCGCGTATATAGCCTTCGCGCTTCAGCACTTCGAGCACGTTCTCGCGCAGGCGGGAGGCCGGCGCCTGGCAGCGCGACTGGCGCGCGCGCTGCGCGTTGCGGATGCGGGTGAGCAGATCGCCCAGCGGATCGGACATGGACATGGCCGGGCTTCCTTACCAGCTCGCCTTCACCACGCCCGGGACCTGGCCCTTGGAGGCGAGATCGCGGAGCATGTTGCGGCTCAGCTTGAACTTCCGGTAGTTGCCGCGCGGCCTTCCGGTCAGCTCGCAGCGCAGGCGGACGCGGTTGGCGGCGCCGTTGCGCGGCAGCTGCGCGAGCTTGAGGCTCGCCTCGAACCGATCCTCCACCGGGAGGGCGCGGTTCATGACGATGGCCTTCAGCGCGGCGCGCTTGGCGGTATGCAGCTTCGAGAGGCGCTCGCGGCGCTTGTTCTTCTCGACGGCTGAGGTCTTGGCCATGCGGTCTCAGTCCTCCGGAACCTGCCCCGGCTGCGCCGGAGCGGTTTTCCACATCAGTTGGCGAAAGGAAGGTCGAAGGCCTTGAGCAGCGCCTTCGCTTCCTTGTCGGTCTTCGCGGTGGTCACGAACACGATGTCCATGCCGCGCACCGTGTCGACCTTGTCGTAGTTGATCTCGGGGAACACGATCTGCTCCTTGAGGCCGAGGGCGAAATTGCCGCGGCCGTCGAAGCCCTTGTTGCCCGGGATGCCGCGGAAGTCGCGCACCCGCGGCAGCGCGATGGTGACGAGCCGGTCGAGGAACTCGTACATCCGCGCGCGGCGCAGCGTGACCTTGCAGCCGATCGCCTGGCCGGCGCGGATCTTGAAGCCCGCGATCGCCTTCTTCGCCTTCGTCTTCACCGGCTTCTGGCCGGCGATGACGGTGAGGTCGGCGACCGCGCTGTCGAGCTTCTTCTGGTCGCCCGCCGCCTCGCCCACGCCCATGTTGATGACGATCTTCTCGAGCTTCGGCACCGCCATCGGGTTGACGTAGCCGAACTCCTCGACCAGGCGCTTGCGCACCACCTCGTCATAGTGCCGCCTGAGGCGCGGCTGCTCCTGCGTCCCGCTCATCGGTCGAGCACCTCGCCGGAGGCTTTCGCCACCCGGACCTTCTTGCCGTCCTCGAGCATCTTGAAGCCGACGCGCGTCGGCTTGTCCGACTTCGGGTCGAGCAGCGCGATGTTCGAGAGATGGATCGGCGCCTCCTTCTGGGTGAGGCCGCCCGGCTGGTTCATGCCGGTCGGCTTCTGGTGGCGCGTCACCATGTTCACGCCCTGCACCAGGGCGCGGTTCTCGTCGGGGATCACGCGCAGCACCTCGCCGCGCTTGCCCTTGTCGCGGCCGGCGAGCACCTGCACCCGGTCGCCCTTCCTGATCTTCGCCGCCATGGGTTACAGCACCTCCGGCGCCAGCGAGATGATCTTCATGAACTTCCGCGCGCGCAGCTCGCGCACCACGGGTCCGAAGATGCGGGTGCCGATCGGCTCGTTCTGCTTGTTGATCAGCACCGCGGCGTTGCGGTCGAAGCGGATCACCGTGCCGTCCTGGCGGCGCACCGGGTAGGCGGTGCGCACGATCACCGCGCGCTCCACCGTGCCCTTCTTCACCTTGCCGCGGGGAATCGCTTCCTTCACCGCGACCACGATGATGTCGCCGACCGAGGCGGTCTTGCGCTTGGAGCCGCCCAGCACCTTGATGCACTGGACGCGCCGCGCGCCGGAATTGTCCGCCACATCGAGGTTGCTCTCGACCTGGATCATGGCTCAGCCCTCCGCGGCCGGCGCTTCGGGCGCCGGGGCGGCGAGGAAGGCGGGCATCGCCACGCCCTCGCCGTTGCGCTCGACGACGACCCAGGACTTCCGCTTGGAGATCGGGCGGCATTCCTCGATCTGCACGACGTCGCCTTCCTTGCACAGGTTGGCGTCGTCATGCGCCGCGTACATCTTCGAGCGGCGGATGAACTTCTTGTAGAGCGGATGCATGACGCGACGCTCGACAAGCACCGTGACGGTCTTGTCCATCTTGTCGCTGATCACCCGCCCGGTGAGGACGCGCTTCGGCATCGCCGTCGGTCTCCTCTCAGGCCTGTTTCGCCGCGGCGGCGCGGCCGCGCTCGCCGATTATCGTCTTCACCCGGGCGATGCTCCGCCGCACCTCGCGGATGCGGTTCACCGCCTCGAGCTGTCCGGTGGCCCGCTGGAAGCGCAGGTTGAACTGCTCCTTCCTCAGGTCCAGCAGCATGGCGTTCAGCTCGTCCGCGGACTTGGCGCGGATGTCGCCGATCTTCTGTTCAGCCATCTCAGGCCTCCGCACCCAGGCGGGTGACGATCTTGGTGCGGATCGGCAGCTTGGCGGCGCCGAGCGTCAGCGCCTCGCGCGCCGTGTCCTGGGTCACGCCGTCGATCTCGAACATGATGCGGCCCGGCTTCACGCGGCACACCCAGTATTCGGGCGAGCCCTTGCCGGAGCCCATGCGGACCTCGGCCGGCTTGGTGGAGACCGGCACGTCGGGGAAGACGCGGATCCACACGCGGCCCTGGCGCTTCATGGCGCGCGTGATGGCGCGCCGCGCCGCCTCGATCTGCCGCGCGGTGACGCGCTCGGGCTCCAGCGCCTTCAAGCCGAAGCCGCCGAAGTTGAGGGAGAATCCGCCCTTGGCGAGGCCGTGGATGCGGCCCTTGTGCGCCTTGCGGAATTTGGTGCGCTTGGGTTGCAGCATGTTCCTAGCCTCAGCGCTGCGGCGCCTGTTCGGCGGCGCGCTTGTCCTGCGCCAGCGGATCGTGGGCCATGATCTCGCCCTTGAAGATCCACACCTTCACGCCGCAGGTGCCGTAGGTGGTCTTCGCCGTCGCGGTGCCGAAATCGATGTCCGCCCGCAGCGTGTGCAGCGGCACGCGGCCTTCGCGGTACCACTCCATGCGCGCGATCTCCGCCCCGCCCAGGCGGCCGGAGCAATTGATGCGGATGCCCCCCGCGCCGAGGCGCATCGCGGACTGCACCGCACGCTTCATGGCGCGGCGGAAGGCGACGCGGCGCTCGAGCTGCTGGGCGATGTTCTCGGCCACCAGCGTCGCGTCGATCTCCGGCTTGCGGATCTCGACAATGTTGAGCGCGACTTCCGCGCCCGCCATCTTCGCGAGGTCCTTGCGCAGCGTCTCGATATCCGCGCCCTTCTTGCCGATCACGACGCCCGGGCGGGCGGCGTGGATCGTCACCCGCGGCTTCTTCGCCGGACGCTCGATCACCACGCGGGAGACGCCGGCGCCCTTGAGGCGGGTGCGCAGCGCATCGCGCAGCTTGAAGTCCTCGTGCAGGAGCTGGGCGTAGTCGTCGCCGGCGAACCAGCGGCTGTCCCAGGTCCGGTTGATGCCGAGCCGGAGCCCGATCGGATTGACTTTCTGGCCCATGTTACGCGGCCTCCTGCGACGCGGCTTCCGGCGCCGGCAACTGCTCTTCGCCGACCACGATCTTGAGATGGCTGAACCACTTCTCGACGCGCGAGGCGCGGCCGCGGCCGCGCGCATGGAAGCGCTTCATGACGATGGCGCGGCCGACCTCGGCCTTGGTGACGACCAGGCGGTCGACATCCAGGCTGTGGTTGTTCTCGGCGTTGGCGATCGCGCTCTCGAGCGTCTTCTTCACCGTCACCGCGATGCGGCGCTTGGAGAAGGTGAGCTGCGCGACGGCGTCCTGCGCACGGGCGCCGCGGATCATCTCGGCGACCAGGTTCAGCTTGCGCGGGCTCACCCGGATGTTGCGGGTGATCGCCTGCGCCTCGGTGTCCGCGACGCTGCGGGGATGCTTCGGCTTGCTCATGGCATCAGCCCCGCTTCGCCTTCTTGTCGGCCGAGTGGCCGGTGAAGGTCCGGGTCGGCGAGAACTCGCCGAATTTGTGCCCGACCATGTTCTCGCTCACCTGCACCGGGATGAACTTCTTCCCGTTGTAGACGCCGAAGGTGAGCCCGACGAACTGCGGCAAGATCGTGCTGCGGCGCGACCAGATCTTGATGATCTCGTTGCGCGTCGAGGCACGGGCGGCATCCGCCTTGTTCAACAGGTAGCCGTCCACGAACGGCCCCTTCCACACGCTGCGCGCCATCTGCGTCAGCCCTTCGTCGCGTTGCGGCGCCGGACGATCAGCCGGTCGGTCCGCTTGTTGTTGCGCGTCTTGGCGCCCTTGGTCGGCTTGCCCCAGGGTGTCACCGGATGGCGGCCGCCCGAGGTGCGGCCTTCGCCGCCGCCATGCGGGTGGTCGATCGGGTTCATCGCGACGCCGCGGTTGTGCGGCTTGCGCCCGAGCCAGCGGCTGCGCCCGGCCTTGCCGATCTGCTGGTTGCTGTTATCGGGGTTCGACACCGCGCCGATCGAGGCCATGCACTCGGCCCGCAGCACGCGGAGCTCGCCCGACATCAGCTTCACCTGCGCATAGCCCGCATCCTTGCCGACCAGCTGCGCGTAGGTGCCGGCCGAGCGCGCGATCTTGCCTCCAGCACCCGGCTTCATCTCGATGTTGTGGATGATGGTGCCGACCGGGATCGCCGCCATCGGCATGGCGTTGCCCGGCTTGATGTCGGCCCGCTCGCCCGCCACCACCGTATCGCCCGCCTTCAGGCGTTGCGGCGCGATGATGTAGGCGAGCTCGCCATCCTCGTACTTCAGCAGCGCCAGGAACGCGGTGCGGTTGGGGTCATATTCCAGCCGCTCCACCGTCGCCGGCACGCCGAACTTGGCGCGGCGCTTGAAGTCCACGATGCGGTAGCTGCGCTTGTGCCCGCCGCCGCGGAAGCGGACGGTGATGTGGCCGTGGTTGTTGCGGCCGCCCGAGGCGCTCTTGCCCTCGGTCAGCTGCTTGACCGGCTTGCCCTTCCAGAGCTCCGAGCGGTCGATCAGGATCGTGCCGCGGAGCGAGGGCGTGACCGGGTTGAAATTCTTCAGCGCCATGGCGTCACGCGAGTCCCGTGGTCAGGTCGATGCTCTGGCCCTCGGCCAGGCGCACCATCGCCTTCTTCCAGTCGGACCGCTGGCCGGGACGGCCGCGGAACCGCTTGCTCTTGCCCTTCATCACCAGCGTGTTCACCGCCAGCACCTTGGTGCCGAACAGCGTCTCCACCGCCGCCTTGATCTCGGGCTTGGTCGCGTCCAGCGCGACCTTGAAGGTCACCTGGTTGCGCTCGTTGATCAGGGTCGCCTTCTCGGTCACCACCGGCGAGAGGATGATCTGGTACATCCGCTCGCGCGACAGCACCGGGCGTGCCGGCTTCGCTTCGGCCTCGCTCACGACAGCCGCTCCTTCAGGGCCTCCACGCCGGCGCGCGTCACCGCGAGCACCTCGTGGTTCAGGATGTCGTACACATTGGCGCCGACGGTCGGCAGCACCTGCACCTTCGGCAGGTTGCCGACCGCGCGGGCGAAGTTCTCGTCCGCCGTCGCGTCCACCACCAGCGCGCTGGTCCAGCCCAGCGCCTTCAGCTTCGCGGCCAGCGCGCCGGTCTTGGCACCCTCCGGCAGCGCGGCGCTGTCGAGCACCACGAGCTTGCCTTCGGCCGCCTTCTGGCTGAGTGCGCTGATCAGGCCGAGGCGCCGCACCTTCTTGTTCAGGCTGTAGCCATGCTCGCGCACCACCGGGCCATGCACCACGCCGCCCTTGCGGAACTGCGGCGCGCGCAGCGAGCCCTGGCGGGCATTGCCGGTGCCCTTCTGGCGATAGGGCTTCTTGGTGGTCCCGGAGACCTCGCCCATGCCCTTCGCCTTGTGGGTGCCGGCGCGGCGCTTGGCGAGCTGCCAGTGCACCACGCGGGCCATGATGTCGGCGCGCGGCGCGGCGCCGAACAGCGCCTCCGGCAGTTCGATCTCGCCGGCCGAGCCGTTGTCGAGGGTGATGACGGGAAGCTGCATCGTCCTCTTCCTCAGGCCGTCGCCGCGGGGAAGGGCGCATCCGCGTGGCGCGCGCGCTTCACCGCGTCGCGCACCAGCACATAGCCGCCCTTGGCGCCGGGAACGGCGCCCTTCACCAGCAGCAGGCGCTTCGCGACATCGACGCCGGCCACTTCCAGGTTCTGGGTGGTCACGCGCTCGACGCCGAGATGGCCGGCCATCTTCTTGTTCTTGAAGGTCTTGCCCGGATCCTGGCGATTGCCGGTGGAGCCGTGCGAACGGTGGCTGATCGAGACGCCGTGCGACGCCTCGAGGCCCGCGAAGTTCCAGCGCTTCATCGCGCCGGCGAAGCCCTTGCCGACGGTGATGCCGGTGACGTCGATCTTCTGGCCCTTCACGAAGTGCTCCGGGCTCAGCACGGTGCCCGGCTCCACCAGCGCATCGGCGCCGACGCGGAACTCCACCACCTTCTTCGGCGCCTCGACGCCCGCCTTGGCGAAATGGCCCTTGTTCGCCTTGGAGACGTTCTTGGGCTTCGCCTTGCCGATGCCGAGCTGGAGGGCGGTGTAGCCGTCCTTCTCCTGGCTGCGGCTCGCCACCACGCGCACCTCGTCGAGATGCAGCACGGTGACCGGGACGGTCGAGCCGTCGTCATTGAACAGCCGGGTCATGCCCAGCTTCTTCGCGATCAGGCCGGTGCGGCCGTTCTTGGCGGCCATGGCAGTGAACTCCTCGTCCGGTCCCGTGAACCGTGCCCCTAGCGGGTCAGATCTTGATTTCGACGTCCACGCCGGCGGCGAGGTCGAGCTTCATCAGCGCGTCCACCGTCTGCGGCGTGGGGTCCACGATGTCGAGAAGACGGCGATGGGTCCGGATCTCGAACTGCTCGCGGCTCTTCTTGTCCACATGCGGGGAGCGGTTCACGGTGAACCGCTCGATATGCGTCGGCAGCGGAATCGGGCCACGCACCCGTGCGCCGGTCCGCTTCGCGGTGTTGACGATCTCCCGCGTGCTGGTGTCCAGCACGCGGTGATCGAACGCCTTGAGGCGGATGCGGATATTCTGGCTGTCCATGATGGCGGACCCGATATCCCTCGATTACGCCACGATCTTCGCGACGACGCCGGCGCCGACGGTGCGGCCGCCTTCGCGGATCGCGAAGCGCAGGCCTTCGTCCATGGCGATCGGCGCGATCAGCTCGACATCCATCGAGACGTTGTCGCCC